>JGI24705J35276_12238541_pt1 | contig 25862 bp, 23 predicted proteins | sample TergutNt197P4_FD_35276 | JGI IMG/M metagenome (IMG submission 35276) | reverse complement strand
GACCCGGCCAGCAACTGCCGCTACAACCCCCGCTCGGCCCGCCGCGCCTACCGCATGATGGACGATTTCTTCGGGGAAATGTTCGGGCGTTGAACGCCTGACGCGCCGTGCTTTCCTGCGCTGGAAAAACCCGACGCTCCGGGGGTTCGGCTACGCAGTTTTCTTCAGCCGATAGTCTAATTGAGCGCGCGTTAAGCCAAGCAGCGGAGCTGCCTTGGAAATGTTCCCTTTCGACGCATCCAAGGCTGCTTCAATCAGCGTGGATTGGATTTCCATGAGATCCGCCTCGCCATTCTGCACAGTACGCATGGCCCAATCTTTCAGGGACATCTTTTCGAGGGGCGGAGCTGTGGCCGCGAATGAGGTGTCGGCGGCGATATTACGTTCGTGCACCGTACCCATGGACGAAACACCAAGCATATGTTTGATGTCCAGGTTGAAGTTGGAACTGAAAAGATGCTTCAAATCCAGTGCTTCTTCATCCTCGGCCAAGATGAGTCCGCGTTCGATTACATTCTCGAATTCGCGGATATTGCCTGGCCAGTCGTAGTGGAGGATTGTTTGCAGTGCGCGGGCGGTCACGCCCGATATCTTGCGTCCATGATAAGCGCCCAAACGGGAGATGCACCAATCCAGCAACGCGGGAATATCATCACGGCGTTCGCGCAGCGGGGGAATCGGGATGGGAAAGACGTTCAGGCGATAGAACAGGTCTTCACGAAAGCGTCCAGCCTTCACCTCAGCATACAGGTTGACGTTGGTGGCTGCCAGCACGCGGACGTTTACCTTTGCCGTGCGGTTCGATCCCAGACGCTCGAGTTCACCCGTTTGTAGTACGCGCAACAGTTTGCCCTGCGCCGTCAGGCTGAGCGTGCCGATTTCGTCCAGGAACAGGCTTCCGCCGTCGGCGGCCTGAAAACGGCCAGGGCGGGATTCGGTTGCTCCCGAGAACGCACCGCGCTCAACCCCGAAGAGTTCTGATTCGATGAGTTGTTCTGGAATGGCCGCGCAATTGACTTCGACGAGTGGCTTGCCAGAACGCGGGCTGCACTGGTGGATTTCACGCGCAATGAGGCTCTTTCCGACGCCGCTTTCTCCAAGCAGAAGAACGCTGGTGTTGGTGGAAGCCACGCGGCGGACCTTGTGCAGTACAGATGTGAGCGCGGCGGACCCGCCCACGATCTCGGGATGTGGTGGATGTAATTTGGGCGCCCCACTCGTGGTCATGTGAACGGCAGCGACCGAAGCGTGGACGTGTTCTGTTTTCCCGCACGTCTCGTGCGCGTCGTGACTGAGAGTGAAGTATCGCAGATCTTCCTGTGCATCGGGCCATTCCTCGACCGGCTTGGCGACCGCGTAGCACCGAGAGCCTCCGTTGGCTTCGCATTCGATCTCTCGCACAAGAATTCTTCGGCCCAGCACACCGCTGAGAAACCCCGATGCATGTCCTACGGCCATCCAGCAAGCCACCTCGCCGGTATGTTGCACACCGATCTGGCCCTCTATCGAGTGCTTCCAGACGAACTCGCAATCGCACACACCGGCAGCAATATCAATATTAGTGCGAACCGGTATCGGTTTGACGAATCCCGTAAGGGCATGGAGAAACGGCCCTACGCTCAACACGTCCTGGGGGGTGTTTTCACCTTTGATCTTCCAGGCAAGTTCCGCATCTCTGGAGCCGATAAAGTAACCGGCGCGCGTGAACACGCCTCGAGCGCCTTCGATGCCCAGCAATTCGATGATTTCATTGCGCAGCGCGCCAAGGGCCAACGCGTCCAGCAGCAGCATGCGTCGGTCTTCAAGCCAGATACGGGCTTCATTGACGTTGAAGTGCAAGCGAGGGAGGATGTTCTCAACGCCGTCTTTCATGAGATCATCAACCAAAGGATCATTAGCGACCATGGACGCCAACTGTGCCTTGGATTGAATCGGGAGTGCACCAAGAGCCTCCTGCGCGGTTCCAGATGCTGTGAGCGTTGTACGCAAGATCTGGGTTGGGGCCATGGTCACTTTTTTTGCTCCTGTCAATGTCTCAATACCGAAATTTTAATGAATTTGTGAGATTTCCCCACTGACGGGAAGGGCGTTCCAAGTTTTTTGATGAATTTATCAATCATCCCAATAGTCTTGGGGTGAGGGCAATCCCTTAAATCTTGAACGAACGCCATCTGTAAGGTATTGATTCGTTTGGATGTCCGGTTCCTGATGACAGTGCGTACGTTGATTGGCATAGGTCTTGCGTGCCTTCTGCTGGTCAAAGCCGCTTTCCGGCAAATTCTGAAAGCGCTTCAAGGCATCGAAACAACAAAGGAGACATTCATGTTGATATCCAATTTTGGCCGTCGGGTCTTTGGGTCGCCCAGCTTGAAGCTTGGACGGTTTTTGCGCAACAGTTGATTGATGGCCGAGCGCACAGTCTTTGCGCACCGACGATTCCCGACAGCGGCTGCGCATAACCGTTTTGTCCAGGCTGGTTCAGTTGATCAAGTTCCGGCCAATAAACGAACGCTGCGCATCCTTTTGTCCGGTGTGCCCGCCTGCTGCATCGAACGGATTTTCCCGTGAACGACAAACCTCGTCTCTGCGTTGATGCGCAGTTCTGCCTCTGGAAAAACAGGAGCCACGCATGCTGATGCCTAAACCCCTCGCGCCGATGGATGCCGCGCCTCAACCATCAGTCATCAACGTCCCCCTTTTCCGCGCGGCAATGCGCCGGTTCTCTGCTGCGTGCACGATCATCACAACAGCTATTGATGGCGATAGAGCCGGACTCACCGCAACTGCCGTGTGTTCACTAACGGCAGATCCGGCTTCGTTGCTTGTATGCATCAATCGCTCCACATACGCTCACGGTCTCATCGAACGCGCGGGCGCATTGAGCGTCAATGTGCTGGCTCGTGACCAGGAACAAATCGCGCGCCGCTTCGCTGGAATGGTACCGGGGGTGGCGCCTGAAACTCGTTTTGAAGAAGGCCAGTGGATTGAAGGCGAAACTGGCATGCCCGTGCTGGCGGGTTCGATGGCCAGCTTTGAGTGCAGGGTACGGGAAACGCTTCTGGCCAACACGCACTCGATCTTCATCTGCGAGGTCGCGGCCGCAACGATTCCGGAAGGAAAAGACGAGCCGTTGATTTACTTCGATGGCCGTTTTGCGAGCCTGTCTTGACCTTTTTCTCAAACCCTTGATTTTCATAAAGAGCGCCAATGACCATTGCACCCCCCGTTTCATCCTCGAACCCCATTCCCACGGAAGAAGAGTTGGTGGCGCGCGCGCACGCCATGATTCCAATGTTGTTCAAAAACGCCGACGAAGTGGAGAAGACGAGGAGGGTCCCTGACAGTACGGTGGCTGCCTACAAGGAGGCCGGGTTCCCCCGCATTCTTCAACCTAAGCGCTGGGGCGGGTGGGAAATGAACCCGCAAGTTTTCTACAAGGTGTTGATGGAACTGGGGCGCGGTTGCCCAAGTAGCGCCTGGGTGATGATGATCCTCGGCATACACCAGTGGGAATTCGGGATGTTTTCCCAGCAGGCAGGGGACGATGTCTGGGGCAGGGATGACACGGTTCTCGTGGGGTCGTCCTACCCACCGACGGGTCAATACGAGCGGGTTGATGGCGGTTGGCGGATCAGCGGGCGATGGGGTACGTCGAGCGGTTGCGATCATGCCGATTGGGCCATTCTTGGCGGCTTGGAAACAAAGGATGGCAAGCCGGTCGACCGCTTGGCCATGCTTGTCCCGCGCGAAGCCTACACGATCGAAGATGACTGGTTCGTCTTTGGTCTGTGTGGCACCGGGAGCAAGAGCCTGGTTGTCAAGAATGCCTTTGTCCCCGATCATCGCGTGCATAGTCTGACTGATAACCGCAGGAGCAATCCCGCGCCCTGCTACAAGCCGCAGTTCACGTTGACATTTTCGGCAGCGGTGTCGGCTGTGATCAACGGCATAGCCCAAGGCGCCGTGGATATTTACACGGATCTGATGAAGAAGCGGATCAATACGGCGACTAACATTTCAACCAGCACAAGCCCCTACGTCAAGGACCGGCTGGGCAATGCGGTCGCCAAAGTCCGATCGTCGCGGATGCGTCTGCTGTCGATCATGGACTGCGCCCTGGAACATGCTCGGCGCGGAAATCCCGTACCACTGGATGAATTGGTGCCGTCTGTGCTGGATATTGCGCGAGTTGGGCGCGAATGCGAAGAAGCGGTTCTGTTGCTCTACAAGGCTACCGCAGCCCGGGGTCTTTTTTTGAATACTCCAATGCAACGCGTCTTGCGCGATGTGCTCTCGGGAGCGAACCACATCACGCAAAACGCGGATGACACGGCCGGGATCCTTGGCGGATACCTCTTGGGGCAGCCGTTGCCGCCTATGAGTTACATCTCTCGATGATTCCTATGATTCTCGCCCGCACGCCCCCCATCTTCATTTGAGAGGGTAGCTGCAACGATTCCGGAAGAAAGAGGCGAGCCGTTGATCTACTTTGATGGCTACTCTGCAAGTTTGTATTTACATTTTTCTCAAACCATTGATTTTCATAAGGAGCACCAATGACCACGGCACCCCACGTTTTATCCACAAACTCCATTCCCACGGAAGACGAATTGGTAGCGCGCGCACGGGCGATGATTCCGATGCTGTTCAAGCACGCGGACGAAGTGGAGAAGGCGAGGCGTGTCCCTGACAGTACGGTAGCCGCCTATAAGGAGGCCGGTTTTTTCCGTATTCTTCAGCCCAAACGCTGGGGCGGGTGGGAAATGAACCCGCAAGTTTTCTACAAGGTGTTGATGGAACTGGGGCGCGGCTGCCCAAGCAGCGCTTGGGTGATGATGATCCTCGGCATACACCAGTGGGAATTCGGGATGTTTTCCCAGCAGGCGGGAGACGATATCTGGGGTAAGGATGACTCGGTTCTCGCCGCTTCCTCTTATCCGCCAGCAGGTAAATACGAGCGGGTTGACGGGGGGTGGCGTATCAGTGGGCGTTGGCCTACGTCAAGCGGTTGCGACCATGCCGATTGGGCCATTCTTGGCGGCGTGGAAACGAAAGACGGCAAGCCGGTCGACAAGTTCGCCATGCTCGTTCCGCGCGAGGCCTATACGATCGACGACGACTGGCATGTCTTTGGTCTGTGCGGCACTGGCAGCAAGAGCTTGGTGGTCAAGGATGCTTTTGTGCCAGATCATCGTGTGCACAGTATGAGCGATAGCCGCAGGAGTCATTCCGCTCTTTGTTACAAACCGCAGTTCACACTGGCATTTTGGAGTGCGGTGTCGGCCGTAATCAACGGTATGGCTCAAGGCGCGGTGGATATTTATACGGATTTGATGAAGAGACGGATCAATACAGCAACCAATGTTGCGACCAATACGAGCCCCTACGTCAAGGACCGGCTGGGCAATGCCGTGGCTAAAGTCCGGTCTTCGCGGATGCGGTTGTTGTCAATCATGGATTGCGCCCTGGAACATGCTCAACGCGGAAACCAAATGCCGCTCGAAGAGTATGTGTCGTCAGTTTTGGATATTACGCGGGTTGGGCGCGAATGCGAAGAAGCGGTGCTTCTGCTCTACAAGGCTACCGCGGCTCGGGGTCTCTTTTTGAATACCCCGATGCAACGCGTCTTACGCGACGTACTCGCGGGGGCGAACCACATCACACAGAACGCGGATGACACGGCCGGGATACTTGGCGGATACCTCTTGGGCCAACCGCTGCCGCTTATGCTTTACAGCTCTTGATCCATCGGCAAGCGTCATGGGTGACTGTTGCATGAAACGCAGCAGTCGTTCAGAATCAATAAATATTTAAAGAATTTATTTCAAAATTTTCGTGTAATCTCAGATAAATTTTGAATACGATTTCTACAAGGAGGTAAACGTGGATAAATTATGTCTGAGGCGCTTGCGCGTCGTTTCTGAGATTTCGCCGTGGTATGCGTCCGTAGCTGCGCTATTTGTGTGTGCGTCTGGATGTTCCGATGCAGCTGATCTCAACACTGGAAACGACGATCTCAAGGTGCGTTTTGACAATACAGTGAAATATAGCACTGCCTACCGATTGAAAAAATCCTCAAACACGTTGGTGAATCCCGCAGTCAATTCGTCCAACGTCAATTTGGACGACGGAGATCGAAATTTCTCTCGCGGTTTAGTGTCGAACCGCCTCGATTGGCTTGGCGAACTCGACGTCAACTGGAAGCAAAGTTTCGGCTTCCGTGTCAGCGCGGCCGGGTGGTACGACGACATTTACAACCGCGGCAATGATAATAGCTCACCTGAAACCATCAATTCCTTTAGTACTGGAGCAGGCTATTTTACCGATGCAACCCGTAGACTCCACGGACGCAAGGCTGAATTTCTCGACGCCTTTGTTTTCGGTCGCTGGAACCTCGCCGGAAAGGACGTAAGTCTCCGCCTAGGGCACCACTCTTTTTTGTGGGGGGAAAGTCTTTTTTTCGGGACCAACGGTATCGCGGCTGCCCAAGCGCCTGTGGATGCGGTCAAGGCGACCTCGGTGCCAAACACGCAGTTCAAAGAGTTGCTGCTTCCGGTCAACCAGATATCCGGGCAAATTGCCCTGACCCCGCGCACCAGTCTCGGCGGCTATTACCAGTTTGAATGGCGACGCAGTCGCCTTCCGGCTTCTGGCAGTTTCTTCAGTTTCAATGACTTTGTCGATGTGGGCGGTGAGCGTATTTCCGCAGGGCCAGGAGAAGCATTCTACCGCGGTCGAGATATCAATGGTAGCAATCACGGTCAGTTTGGGCTGCAACTGCGCTGGCGAATGGAAAAACCCGACATCGACTTTGGTCTCTATGCGGTGCAGTACCACGACAAAGGGCCTCAAATTTACATTTATCCTGGTCTCAATGTCGATCCGGCAATTGGCAAAATCGGTCAGTATGCTTTGGTTTATCCAGAGAAGATACGGGCGCTTGGGGCCAGTTTCAGCACCACGTTGCTTGACGCCAATGTTGCCGGAGAAATTTCTGTTCGTCATAACGCTCCGCTTGTCAGTGATGCCGCCACGGTACTGGGAGTTGGAACCAACAGCGGCAGCGGATCGCTCTATGCGATCGGTCGCACCGCGCATGCGCAAGTCTCCATTATCGACGCTTTGCCAGCTACGTCCCTCTGGCCGAGCGCCAACCTCATTGGAGAAATTGCCTGGAACCGGAGGTTGAGCATTACACGCAACGCTGAGGCGCTCGATCCCAATACCACCCGCGATGCTTTGGGTTTACGTTTCGTTCTTGAGCCGTCATATTACCAAGTGATCGATGGGATGGACATCACGGTTCCGATTGGCATCGGGTGGAATCCATCGGGCCGTTCGTCGGCTGTCTCAGCTTTCAACGGTGGAGTCTCCAAGGGAGGAGATCTCAGCGTGGGCATTTCTGGCACCTATTTGAATACTTGGAAATTTTCACTCAACTACACCCACTATTTTGGCGCGGCAGGCTCGCAACTGGATGCGGAAAACCATCTCACATTTAAGCAATTTTACAAAGACCGCGACTTCGTTTCATTCACTTTGTATCGTACCTTTTAAAAGGATCTGATGGCATGAAAAGACTAACCACTACTCTTGCCGTTGCCCTCGCGGCACTTGGTCTGATGAACGTCGCCCATAGTGGCGTTTCCGTGCAGGAAGCCGAGCAGCTTAAGTCCAAGCTTACGCCCATGGGGGCCGAGCGCGAAGGCAACAAGGACGGCAGTATTCCCGCTTGGACCGGCGGGATGATGGACGTCCCTGCGGGTCTTAAGGCAACTGCCGGTGACCGGCGTCTTGATCCGTTTGCCGAGGACAAACCGCTGTATACCATTACAGTGGAAAATATGGCGCAATACGCAGACAAGCTCAACGATGGCGTGAAGGCTATGCTTGAACGCTATCCAAAGACGTTCAAGCTAGATGTTTACCCAACGCGGCGCACTGCGGCAGCCCCGCAATGGGTGTACGACAACACCTTCAAAAACGCGACGCAGGCAACACTCGCCAATGATGGGTTGACGGTGGATGGTGCGCGCGGTGGTGTTCCATTTCCTATTCCCAAAAACGGCGCGGAAGTTATCTGGAATCAACGCTTGGCTTGGCGCGGTGAGTCAACTGATCAACGTTATAAGATATGGGTAGTCACTGCTGACGGGAAGCAAGTGTTGGCGGGGCAAACCATTACGGCTGAGCAATATCCTTATTATAGCCGCGATGGGAAATCCGACCCGCGCGTTTATCAGTGGTTTCGCCAAATCACTGAGGCTCCTGGTTTTCGTTCCGGTGAAGGACTGCTGACTTACCAGCTACTCGACTTTAAGGATGGTGACGGGCCAACTTGGCAGTATCTGCCTGGTCAGCGGCGTGTTCGTCGAGCACCGAATGTCGGCTTTGATACTCCTGATTTTGTCGCGTCGGGAGCTAATTTTTTCGACGAAGCTTTCGGGGGAATTGGTTCTCTCGAGCGTTTCGATTGGAAATTGTTGGGCAAGAAGGAAATGTACATTCCTTATAACACAAACAAATTATTCATGGTGCCCGACGCAGAAGCCATGGGACCAAATCATTTGAAAACAGAAAATTTGCGCTGGGAATTGCATCGCGTGTGGGTGGTCGAGGCTACGGTGAAGGCGGGCAAGCGTCATGCGGTGTCGCGTCGGATGTTTTACACCGATGAGGATACTTGGCAAACGGCGCTTCTTGATGGCTGGGACGGGCAGGGCAAACTTTGGCGCACCACCATGGCGCTACCATTCGTTGCACCCGATATACCTGCTGTGATTACGAGTTGCCGAGACGCCTTCTACAACCTGCAAACCAACGCGTGGGTTTATCGTTGCTCGGAGGGGGACTCAAACGTTCAGTACAAAGTCGTGCCGTCTCGCAACGAGGAATATTTTTCTCCTGACGCCCTTAGCTCCGGCAGTTCGCGTTGACATGTACTTTGTCCGGCTTTTCGGTAGTAACGGTCTGCAGTTGATCGTTCTTGCGCTCGCTATGAGCGCGGGAGCGGTTGGGGCAGCGCCCGTCGTCAGTGCTCTTGATCGGCCCGCCATGGTGACGTCGCTTGGCGCTCGCGCGATGCTGCTTTCTGTGCAACAGGCTGGCAAAAATCTTGTGGCGGTGGGGGAGCGTGGGGATATTTTGTTGTCCCAAGACGGTGGCGCGTCTTGGCAGCAGACTCAGGCACCGGTAAGCGTCACGCTTACCGCCTTGGCGTTTGCCGACGACCGCGTCGGCGTGGCGGTCGGTCATGGGGGCGTGATCCTACGGACCGAGGACGGGGGCCGCAACTGGGCACGTATTACCGATGGCCGTACAACTGCCGAGCAGATACTGGCGCTTGTTGACAAAGATGATCCGAGGGCCGTTGAGGAGGCTCGCCGCGGGATCGAAGACGGGCCAGCCAGGCCCTTGCTTGATGTACGGTTCGCCGATGTCCATCGTGGATTGGCTGTTGGGGCAGACGGAAGAGTCTTGGCAACCGGTGATGGCGGGGCCAGTTGGACGCCCCTGATCGATATTGTGCCAGCGCAAGACAAGCGACACCTGTACTCCATTCTCAGGACAGACAATGAGTGGTACTTAGCCGGAGAGCAAGGGGTGCTCTATCGGTCCGATGACGATGCCCACACTTTCACCAAACTGTCTTCGCCGTATGGCGGAACCTATTTCGGCATCGTCAACGGTCAGGGAGGCAACATCGTCGTGTTTGGACTGCGGGGCAACGCTTACCTTTCCAGCGACCGTGGCGTGACGTGGCGACGCTTGAGTTTGCCAACGCAGGCCACGTTGCTCGGAGGACTGTCCTTATCTGATGGCTCGCTCTTGCTGTTCGATGAAGTTGGGCAGGTTTGGTGTAGCCGAGATGGTGCCGGCCACTTTGAAGCGACCAATGCCAGTAGCGGAATCCCTGTGGTCATGGCGGTGCAGATTGCGGCCAATCGTCTTGTGGCTGTCGGGCCGCGTGGCGTGAATTTACTGACTCTAAATTCCTTTCGTCATTGAAGGTCGTCTGTGCCATTGTCTCTTCCTAACGTGTTGCCTGCCGATGCGCCGAGTGTGCGCAAGGAGGATAGCCTTGAAGGCTTTGATCCTCAATCGGGTAACTGGCTTGAACGTTTGCTCTTCAATCATCGGGTGTGGCTGGTGGCGTTGTGCGCTGTCTGTACGCTGTGTCTGGGGTGGCTCGCCGTTACTGGTGTACGTCTTAATGCCAGCTATCTGAAGACCATTCCGTCGAGTCATCCCTATGTACTCAATTTCTTGGCGCATGCTGAGGATATGGAGGGGGTTTCCAACACCGTTCGGGCCGCCGTTGTTGCGCCAGAAGGTCGCGATATTTTTGATGCCAGTTACATTGAGACGCTGCGCCAGATCAACGACGAACTTTACTTATTGCCCGGTGTTGATCGATCATATGTAAAGTCGCTCTGGACGCCAGCAACCCGTTGGATGGGCGTCACAGAAGATGGTTTTGATGGTGGCCCTGTCATGCCGGAGAACTTCGATGGTTCGTCGGCAAGCTTGGATCGCTTGCGCGCCAATATTGCACGTTCAGGTCAGATCGGGCAACTCGTGGCCGGTGATTTCCGCTCTAGTCTGATTGTTTTGCCGTTGTTGGAAACTTACGAGCAGGGCAAGCGGATAGATTATGGCGAATTAGGCCAAAGCTTGGAGTCGATACGAACCAAATACGAAAAACAAGGTGTGCATTTGCACATCGTGGGTTTCGCGAAGGTGATGAGTGACCTGCTCGAAGGCTTGCAGGCAGTGCTGGTCTTCTTCGGTGTTGCATTCTTGATTGCTGCAGCTTTGCTATACGTGTTCACCCGTTGTGTGCGGAGCACTGTGCTTGTCCTGATTTGCACTTTGATCGCGATTGTGTGGCTGATGGGGTTGTTGCCGCTGCTTGGATACGAGTTGAATCCCTATTCGATCCTGGTTCCCTTCCTCGTTTTTGCCATCGGTGTGAGCCATGGCGCCCAGAAGATGAACGGCATCATGCAGGATATTGGGCGCGGCACGCATAAATTAGTCGCGGCGCGCCTGACCTTTCGGCGTCTGTTCCTGGCGGGAGTTTCAGCGCTTGCCGCCGACGCAGTGGGCTTTGCGTTACTTGCGTGGGTGGACATTCCAGTGATTCGAGAAATGGCCGTCATAGCCAGTCTTGGTGTTTTGGTTCTCGTGTTCACTAACTTGGCGTTGTTGCCGATCGTGTTGTCGTTCGTTGGTGTGTCGCCTGCGGCTGCCGAGCGCAGTTTGCGTGAGGAGGACGTCAATCGGCGTAGTGTGTTGCACGAGCTTGGACGATTCACGCAACGATCTTCCGCGCTACCTGCGCTGTTGGTCGCGCTCGTGCTGGGCATAGCTGCTTTCGCTGTCAGCCAAAATTTGCGTGTGGGCGATCTTGACCCAGGTGCGCCCGAACTTCGGCCGGACTCGCGCTACAACCGCGATAACGCCTACTTCACTGAACATTACCAAGCCAGCAGCGATGTGTTGGTCGTGATGGTTAGTACGCCCGGAGGGCAATGTTCAACATACGATGTCCTTGGGCGAGTGGACCAACTTGAATGGGAACTGCGACAGGTGCCGGGCGTGGAGGGTACCCAGTCTCTTGCTGGCTTGAGCAGGGCTATGGCCGAGGGCATGAACGACGGCAACCCTAAGTGGTACGACTTGCTCCAGAGCCAAGCTTCGCTTAATGAAGGCGTGGCTCAAGCTCCTCGAGAACTGTTCAATCAGACTTGCGACCTGTTGTCGATTTACGCCTTCCTGAAAGATCACAAGGCTGATACGTTGCAGACGGTGGCGCGCAATGTGGCTGAATTTGCCGCGCGCAACGACTCAGAGAACGTCAAATTTTTGCTGGCGGCCGGTAATGCCGGCATCGAAGCAGCAACCAACCAAGTGGTTAAAAAAACAAATACTCGCATTTTATTGGCTGTCTATGCTGCGGTGATTCTCTTGTGCGTTATCGTTTTTCGGTCTTGGCGCGCTGTAATTTGTGCGGTAATCCCTTTGGTGCTCACGTCGATGATGGCAGAAGCGCTCATGGTCACGTTGGGTATTGGCGTCAAGGTGGCGACCCTTCCAGTGGTTGCGCTCGGGGTCGGTATTGGCGTGGATTACGCGCTTTATAACTTGAGCGTGATGTTGAGTTGCATGCGCGCCGGCCAGCTCCTTACTGAGGCGTATCGGAGTGCCATGAAATTCACCGGACGAGTCGTTTTGTTCACGGGGTTGACTCTCGCTCTCGGTGTGGCGACCTGGCTCCTGTCTCCGATTAAGTTTCAGGCAGACATGGGCATTCTTTTGGCGTTCATGTTCATTTGGAACATGGTCGGTGCGTTGGTTCTTGTCCCTGCATTGGCGTGGGCGTTGTTCAAATCCCGTCGGCGCCAACCTTTGCTTGCAGTACAGAAATTTCTGCCAACTTAACTTCACAACACTGAAAATTTATGAATCACTCGAACTCAGTTGCCCACAGTGAACGGCTGTCCACGGCGGCTTCTACTTTGTATGAAGCGCGCCGAACGCGACAAGCCATTGCGTCCATCTCTCAGTCGCATCAAATTGCTGACATTGATCAAGCCTATGCGGTAGCGGAAATTAACACGCGAAAGCGCGTGAACGAGGGCGCTCGTATCGTCGGTCTGAAGATTGGCTTGACGTCCAAAGCCGTGCAGCACCAGCTTGGCGTCGATCAGCCGGATTTTGGTGTTTTGTTCGACGATATGGAATTTCTCAACGGACAGGACGTGTCCGCCGAGCGGCTGCTGCAACCCAAAGTTGAGGCGGAACTGGCTTTTGTCATGGGTGGCGATTTGCCAAATCGAGTGCCCAGCTATGGCGAGTTTCTTTCCTCGTTGGCCTATGTGCTGCCGGCGATCGAGATTGTGGACAGCGCTATCGCTGACTGGAAGATCACGCTGCTCGACACTATCGCCGACAACGCATCGTGCGGCGTTTATGTGCTGGGAGATGATCCCGTTCGCCTCGGGAGGTTTCAACTCAATGAACTGTGCATGACGCTGAGAAAGAACGGCGCAGTGGAATCTGTTGGCACGAGCGCTGCTTGTTTGGGTCATCCGTTGCGGGCGGCGTATTGGTTAGCTTGTACTATGGCTCAGAGAAGTCAAGCGATCAAGTCAGGGCAAGTCATTCTTTCCGGCGCGCTGGGCCCTATGGTGTCGGTAGTCAAGGGCGATCGGATCGATGTTCGGATTGGTTCGATCGGCTCGGTGAGCTGCAGGATGGCATGAGGAGGGCCGCAGGAGCTGTGGCGATCCTGAACTTCTTGACCCTGGACACGGGAATGTATGCAGGCGTTCAGGGGCTTGACGTACAGGATCCAGCGTATTGGGCAAATCAACTGAATCAACCAGAGGCGAATTGACATGACACACAAACTCAAAGCAGCCATCATCGGAAGTGGCAATATCGGCACAGACCTGATGATCAAGATACTGCGTCATGGTCGCCACATCGAAATGGGAGCCATGGTCGGCATCGATCCGAAATCTGACGGCTTGGAGCGTGCGACCCGCCTGAACGTGGTCACCACCCACGAAGGCGTTGAAGGCTTGTCCCGATTGCCGGTCTTCGCCGATATCGATCTTGTTTTCGACGCAACGAGCGCCTCGGCCCATGTGAGCAACGATGCCTTCCTGCGTACGCTCAAACCCAGTATCCGCATGATCGATTTGACCCCAGCGGCCATTGGCCCGTATTGCATTCCGGTTGTTAACGGAGACGATCATTTGGATGCGCTCAACATCAATATGGTTACTTGCGGCGGCCAAGCCACCATTCCCATGGTTGCGGCAGTCTCTCGGGTGGCCAAGGTGCACTATGGCGAGATCGTCGCCAGCATTTCCAGCAAAAGCGCGGGCCCCGGTACACGCGCCAACATCGACGAGTTCACCGAGACGACTTCCCGGGCGATCGAGGCTGTTGGTGGCGCTGCCAGGGGCAAGGCCATCATCGTTTTGAACCCGGCCGAGCCGCCACTGATCATGCGCGACACAATTTACACGTTGAGCGAGTTCGTCAACGAGGATCGAGTGGCGGAATCAATTGAGCGGATGGTAGTTGCGGTGCAGACGTATGTGCCTGGGTATCGCCTGAAACAGAAAGTGCAGTTTGACCGTGTCGAACCCGACCGGCCAATCCGCATTCCAGGGGTCGGACCGCGCATGAACGGGTTGAAAACTAGCGTGTTTCTCGAAGTAGAAGGCGCTGCGCACTACCTGCCGGCCTATGCTGGCAACCTCGACATTATGACCAGCGCCGCATTGGCAAGCGCCGAACGCATTGCCGAGCGGCTGTTGAACGAGTCTGTTGCAACCGCCTAAGGAAGACAGCATGAGCAAAAAACTTTACATCTCCGACGTAACGTTGCGCGATGGTAGTCATGCTGTCCGCCATCAGTACAGCGTGGAACAGGCCAAGCAAGTTGCCCAAGTTCTGGACGAGGCGCATGTGGACTCCATTGAAGTCGCGCATGGCGATGGCTTGCAGGGTGGTAGCTTCAATTATGGATTCGGCGCTCACACTGACCTGGAATGGATCGCGGCGGTCGCCAGCGTTGTGAAACACGCCAAGATCGCCACGCTGTTGCTGCCCGGGATAGGTACCGTGCATGACCTCAAGGCTGCTTACAACGCCGGAGCGCGCATCGTACGTGTTGCCACGCACTGCACCGAGGCTGACATTTCCAAGCAGCACATCGAGTATGCCCGCCATCTGGGCATGGATGCCGTGGGTTTTCTGATGATGAGCCACATGAACACGCCGCAAAATCTTGCCCGGCAAGCCAAGCTGATGGAGAGCTATGGAGCTACTTGCTGCTACGTGGTCGATTCTGGCGGAGCTTTGAGCATGGATGATGTGCGTTTGCGCTTCCGCGCCTTCAAGGATGTGCTTAAACCTGAAACGGAAACGGGCATTCATGCACATCACAATTTGAGCTTGGGTGTGGCCAACAGCATTGTGGCCGTTGAGGAGGGGTGTGATCGGATTGATGCCAGCTTGGCGGGCATGGGAGCTGGGGCCGGCAATGCGCCACTGGAGGTTTTCATTGCCGCAGCCACACGCTTAGGCTGGCAGCACGGTTGCGACCTGTACAAGCTTATGGACGCAGCCGACGGCATCGTTCGTCCGTTGCAAGATCGTCCCGTGCGAGTGGACCGCGAGACGTTGGCTTTGGGATATGCCGGCGTGTACTCAAGTTTTTTGCGCCACAGCGAGGCGGCTGCCCAGAGGTACGGTCTGAAGACCGTGGATATCCTGGTCGAATTGGGGCGTCGGCGTATGGTGGGCGGGCAAGAGGACATGATCGTCGATGTCGCCCTCGACTTGCTAAAGCATCAGAAGTATGAGCATCGCCACGCTGAGCCGGTCATGAGCGAGGCGGGTTGAGCGCGACCGAACGGGGAACCGACATTTTTTAATCGTAACCATGGAGGAGCGCGCTGCAATGTATTGCCACTTGCTTGTCCCAGTCGATGGAACGCCCGTGTCCGATCTCAACGTGGAGCGTGCAGTAACCCTGGCCGCGCGGCTGGATGCGCGCGTGACGTTTCTTCACATGACGACTGATTTCGCTGCAACCGGCGATGGCGCGTTGTTGCATGTGATTGCCCCAAGGCGCTTTTCTGATTTGGCGGTGGGCAATGCAAATCCACTGCTGGCCAAGGCTGTGTCGGCAGCGCAGGCAGCGGGAGTAGCCAGTCAAGGGGTTATGCGAATGGGTCGGCGACCCGACAAAGTGATAACAGAAGTTGCAAGTCAGATCGGTTGCGACCTGATCGTGATGGCTTCGCATGGCCTGCGCGGTGTTGGGGGCTTGCTTCATCGTTCCAATACTGAGCGCGTTTTGCGCCAAGTTCCCATTGCTTTGCTGGTGACGCGGATCGAGTCATCGGCACCTCTTAGCGCATGCGAGCAAGCTTTGACCATCATTCGGGGGGAGCATCGATCCTTGGCTACTGTAGCTCGCGCCATGCGTGATCTGGTGAAGACTCCCACGGACATGTCCCCTGCCGATTTGCAGCTCTTGGCTGGGATGACCGTCTATTTGCGCGGATTTCCCCGGCAGGAACACCATCCTAAGGAAGAATTGCATCTGCATCGCCATATGCGATCAAAGTGCCCGTCGTCCATAGCGTTGCTGGAAACACTGGAAAGCCAGCACCAGCGCGAATATCGACTTATTGCTGAACTTGAGCAACTCGTTACCGAGGCGCTCGCCGGTCAAGGGCAAGGAGAACGTCTGGCAAGTCAGACCAATATTCTCGCTGGAGCCATTTTGGAACACATTGGTTTGGAAGAGCGTGAAGTACTTCCTCTGGCCGAGAAATTTCTCAGCGAAGAAGACTGGTCTGATATCGAATCGGCCTTTGCCAGTAATACAGATGCTGTTCGGGATGGCATGGGCAGCGAACAATTTCGAGATTTATTCCGAAGTATCGCCAACTCTGCCGCGCCCGTTCTTGTAAGCAAAGAACGAAGAGAAAGAGATTTTTCCCAGTGATTTTTATTTAAAGGAGATTTTTATGGCACTGAATATGAAAAACCTATCGAAAACTGTTCGAACAAAAAATTTTGATATTCATTGTGTTGAAGCGGGGAAGGGAATCCCTGTGGTACTGCTGCACGGGGGTGGCCCCGGCGCGACTGGATGGAGTAACTACGCGCCGAACATTGAAGCGCTGTCCAAGCATTTCCGCGTCATTGCCCCTGATATGCCTGGTTGGGGTGAATCGAGTGCGGTCGATTTCGCGCGACTGGATCACGTCGAGGCGGCGACCCAGCTTCTGGATGCGCTCGGAATCGAGAAAGCGGCTTTCGTGGGCAACTCGATGGGGGGACACAACTCGATTCGTCTTGCTGTCGAGCGGCCTGGACGGATTTCGCACTTGATTACGATGGGCCCACCAGTTCAGCCTAAACCTTTCCTGTTTGGGGCCAACGGTCCAGGCGAAGGGATTAAAATCATGTACGAAACCTACAGGCATCCTACGCAGGAAAATTTCCGACGTTTGGTCGAGATCATGGTTTTCGATTCAGCAAAGTTCGCCAGCCCGGAGCTAATGGCAGAGCGAGCCGCCTCGGCAAGTAAGCGACCAGAGCATTTAGCCAACGTTGCCAAAATGATCCCTCAGGCTCCGATCCCGATTTGGGTTGATACGTCAAAATTGGGTGCCATCACTGCTCCGGCTCTGCTGATTCATGGACGTGACGATCGCGTTTCAACTTTTGAAGCCACACTTTTTTTGGCAGCCAACATCCCGAATTCACGCGCAATTCTGATCAATCGTTGCGGCCACTGGGCGCAATTGGAACACGCGAACGAGTTCAATCGTCTCGTGACGGATTTTGTTTTGAATAATTGATCACATCAATTCATTGTCGTAATTTTGCGACGTCTCACACCAAGGAGAAATCATGACATCTGCAACTGAAGCATCAACCAGCCGCTTTGCTCACGTCAAGGAAGGCAAGCTCAATTGCAAAATTCACTACAACGACGCTGGATCGGGTGATGCGGTGATCATGCTGCATGGATCGGGTCCAGGCGCATCGGGGTGGAGTAATTTCCATCGTCAGGTTGATGCTTTTGTGTCTGCTGGCTACCGTGTCATCTTGCCTGATTCTCCTGGCTGGAACAAGAGTGATCCGATCGTGGTAGAAAGTGGTTACCGTAGCGATATCAATGCTGCGGCCGTCAAAGGTTTGATGGATGAACTAAAGATTGAGCGTGCCAGCCTAATCGGAAATTCCATGGGAGGGATCAACACACTGACTTTTGCGTTGACTTATCCGAATCGCGTCAATAAGATCATCATCATGGGCGGTGGCGGAGTGGGGCCAAGTTTGTTTTCACCTCTTCCGCTTGAGGGGATCAAGCTTCTTCGGGGAGCTTATGTCAATCCGTCCATGGATTCGCTCAAGCGGATGCTGGACGTGTTCGTGTTCGATCCGAGCAAATTGACCGAGGAATTAATCAAGGGTCGATTGGCGAACATGACGGAACACAAACTCCATTTGGAGAATTTCGTCAAGAGTTTGACAGTCAACCCAGGGATGTCTCCCGATTTGAGCCCGCGGCTGCCCGAAATCAAGGTGCCTGCCTTGATCACGTGGGGACGCGATGACCGTTTCGTACCGTTGGATTGGGGTCTGAAGATGCTTTGGGCGCTCCCGGATGCTGAGATGCATGTCTTTAGCAAGTGCGGTCACTGGGCTCAGTGGGAACACGCCGAAAAGTTCAACCGTCTGGTGCTGGATTTTCTAGCTCGCCGATAACGTTTAGGCCAGATCGCGATAAGCTGCTCGTTCCACGAGAAATTGCAGTAACGATCATTGTTAGGAAAATCGTGCAAATTATTTCCCTTTTCGGAAAGATACTGCTGGTGATGAGATATGTGCGATCCGCACAACGCAGAAACTTGCAGTGCATTGTCAACTTTCATTTTAAAAATTGTTAATCAATATTGGAGACAAGCATGTCTGAAATTTCCAATTTGGCTTATTTGAATTTTGGTGTATCTGACCTCGACGCTTGGGAACGTTTTGCGATTGATACAATTGGTTTTCAAGTCGGATGCCGAACCGAAAAATCATTATCGCTGCGCATGGATCAGAATGTCCATCGCGTGATTCTCGAAAAAGACGGAACAGACGATATTCGCGCAGCCGGCTGGACTTTCGACACTGAACAGGAGTTGGAGGCTTTTGTCTCGCATGTGCGTTCGTGCAATGTTCAGGTCGATCCTATGAGCAGCGAATTGCTCCGAAACCGTCGTGTCGAGAAAGGTTACCTGATCGAAGATCCTATCGGATTCCGCCATGAACTAGTGACTGGCCCCGAGATACTGCCTATTTCGCAACCGTTTGTTTCAAGAAAACTAAAAAACGCTTTCGTGACTGGATCTCTCGGGATGGGGCATTTCCTCCCCTTGGCCCGTGACGGAGCGAAGAGTGTGACGTTCTTCAAGGATATTCTGAAATTACGTGTGAGCGACTACATTCGCGAAGAGATCGCCCCGGGCGTCGTTATCGACGCGACCTTTTTTCACACAAAGACCGGTCGTCACCACTCGTTGGCAACGGCACCAGCGCCGACAGGAAAAATCCTGAACCATTTCATGGTGCAGGTGATGGATATGAACGATGTCGGGATGGCATACGACCGTTGCCAAGCTGCAGGCTATCACATGGTCATGGAGTTAGGTCATCACCCCAACGATGAAATGTTTTCGTTTTATGTGCGTACGCCCTCCGGGTTCGCTCTCGAATTTGGCTGGGGTGGATTGGTGATCGATGACGCTAATTGGGAAGTGGTGCGGTACAGCCAACTTCATGACTGGGGACACCGGCGCAATGCGGTACCTGTGACTTCTTGAGACTAAAAATTGCGAACCACGATTGGAGATTCCCATGTCTGAGATTTCGAATTTGACCTATTTGGGTTTTGGTGTTTCTGACCTCGACGCCTGGGAGCGTTTTGCGATTGATGCGATTGGTTTTCAAGTCGGACATCGCACTGAAAAATCGTTATCGTTACGCATGGATCAGAATGCTCATCGAGTGATTCTAGAAAAAAATGATGGTGACGATATTCGTGCGGCCGGCTGGACTTTTGATACTGATTCGGAATTGGAAGCCTTTGTTTCACACGTGCGTTCATGCAATGTTCGGGTTGATGCCATGAGCAAAGAATTACTCCAAAACCGTCGTGTAGAGAAAGGTTATGTACTCGACGATCCTATTGGATTTCGTCATGAATTGGTTACCGGCCCCGAGATATTACCGATTTCACAGTCATTTGTTTCCAGTAAACTAAAGAGCGATTTCGTTACTGGCCCGCTCGGAATGGGACATTTCCTGCCCTTAGCCCGCGACGGAGTGAAAAGCGTAGCGTTTTTCAAGGATGTTCTGAAACTGCGCGTGAGCGATTACATAAAGGAAGAAGTTGCGCCAGGAATTGTTATTGATGCGACTTTCTTTCATACGAAGACTGGCCGCCACCATTCGCTCGCAACAGCACCCACGCCAGCGCCGGCAGGAAAAATCCTGACCCATTTCATGGTGCAGGTGGCGGATATAAGCGACGTCGGGATGGCATATGACCGCTGCCAAGCCGCAGGTTATCACATAGTCATGGAGCTAGGCCATCACCCCAACGATGAAATGTTTTCGTTCTATGTGGGCACGCCTTCGGGGTTCGCTCTGGAATTCGGTTGGGGCGGATTGGTGATTGATGACGCCAATTGGGAAGTGGTGCGGTATAGCCAGCTCAATGACTGGGGACACCGACGCAATCCGCTGCCTGCGTCTGCCTGAGAACCCAATGACACGGCAATGTCGGTCTGGGCGCAATCTGCAAGTGTGAGTCCAGCCTGTCTGTGGCTAAATTTTGCGATTCGTTTTTTGGCGGCAACGTCGATGCTTCCATGAATCCTCTGGAGCGCATTGCGTTGTGTGTGGATCGTTGCGGCGCAAGGGCCGCACTCTGGCTACCGTGCGTCTTGGGCCTGTCATAGTCAATTATGAAGGATTCCCATCCCAATAAACAAGGGAAACATGTTTATAAACTTACGCCAATTCTCCGCTCTTATGGCTTTCGCCGTCGTTGCTCGCGCCCTCTATCAGGCACTCTCAGTGCCGTGTCGCAAGGATTGATTGATTCGTCGTTTACTGTGATGGGGTACACCATTGAGCTTCTGGATGTCGCAACGATCAGCGTTCCCTTTGCTCTGGGGCCGAATGCGAATGGCGAGAGCTTCGGCGGTAAGGGTCTGGGCGTCCGACTTTGAAAGAAAGCCGAAGGGTGGTTTGACGGTTGATAACGTTTATTTATTAATAGTACGGATTGAAAGTATTTGTCTGATATCCGGAAGTGCTTCAATGCATGATTTTATTTTTTAAATTTTTTAAATAAATAAAGGGAATAAAATGCCTTTTACTCGACGAAATTTTTGTGCCATGACGATTTTTGGTCTGGCATTCAGCGACGCTGTTCATGCTCAGGAATGGCCGGCCAAGCAAGCCATTCGCATTATCGTTCCGTATCCGGCGGGAGGAAATGCCGACTCTGCCGCTCGTGCGTTGGCGGCAGGTATCAGCGGAAATCTCAAGCAGACCGTTATCGTCGATAACCGTTCTGGGGCATCCTCGATCATTGGTACCGCAGTAGTGGCCAAGGCTCCCGCAGATGGGTACACGATCGGCCTGGTGTCCGACTCTCATGCCATCAACCAGGTGATGGCAAGACTGCCCAAGGGGGCAGAAATTCTGGGAACCAAGGTGCCCTACGATGCGCTGCACGATTTCGTCCCTGTCGCTGGGGCGATTTTGATTCCGCTTGTCTTGGCAGTAAATTCCAATATGCCTGCCCGCAACCTCAAGGAGGTTGTTGCACTGTCCAAGAACAAAGAATCCGGCCTCAATTTCGGCACGATGGGGCCAGGTAGTCCCTACTTCATCCACATGCACCAGATCGCTGATGCTACTGGAGGGGTGTTCGTTGATGTGTCTTACAAGGGCTTGGCACCAGCGACCTCGGATTTGATTGGCGGCCAGATCGACACAATGGTTATGCCGGTTCATTACGCGCAGCAGTACATCCGTGCTGGCAAGTTGATCCCCCTCGCCACATTGGGCGCGCAGCGCCATCCACTGCTGCCAGATGTGCCCACGCTGGCTGAAAGTGGCTATCCCGGCCTGGATATTTCTAACTACCTGTTTTTCGTCGCGCCGGCTGGCACACCTCAAGCCATTGTGGACAGGCTAGGCAAGGAATTGAACACTGTGCTAAAGACGCCCGAAATGAAAGTCCAACTGGCTGCCTCGGGAGATCCCTATCCGGCTGAACCCGCCGAATTGACGGCGCGGTTGCGCCGTGACATCGAGACCTATGGAAAGGTCATTCAAAACGTCCTCAGGTAATTATGGAGAAAATCATGTTCCAAGTATGTGAGTGCAAAATTTATTTTGTTGTCTATGACATCATTTAAAAATGTAGGGATTTTTATTTTTAATTGATATATTTGAAATTCAGAAATAATTGGAAAATTTATCATGCCTATTCAATTGAAATGTCTTTCGCATACGCCGCTGCGGGGTTTCAACAATCCTGAGGCGAGCGTGATGCAAGAAGTTGATGCCGTGTTGGCAAAAGCTCGCGCCGAAGTCGAGGCTTTCGACCCGGAATTGATCGTGCTCTTTGCGCCGGATCACTACAACGGCTTGTTCTACGACTTGATGCCCCCGTTTGTGCTGGCCACGCAAGCCACGTCGGTGGAGGATTTTCGGACCTTGCCTGGCTCCCTGTCAATCCCGAAAGATCTGGCAATGGCCCTGCATCGCTTCATTCTGGACAACGATATCGACATGGCTCTCTCTCACCGGTTGCAAGTCGATCACGGCTGTACGCAAGCGATGGAGGAGTTGACGGGCAGTCTGACGCGCTATCCGGTCATACCTATCGTCATCAACTCCGTGGCTCCGCCTTTTGGCCCTTACCGCCGAATACGAAAGCTCGGTGACGCAGTCGGTCGTTTCCTTGCCACCCTGAACAAGCGTGTGATGATCGTCGGCACGGGCGGCTTGTCGCACGAACCTCCAGTGCCCTTGCTGGCGGGGGCGCCGGAAAACATCGCCAATTTCCTGATTGCCGGGCGCAACCCGACGCCCGAGGCGCGCGCGGCGCGCCAGGCAAACACCATCGCCACGGGCAAAATTTTTGGCACACCGCAATGCCCGCTGACGCCACTCAATCCGCAATGGGACATTAATTTTATCAATACCTTGATTGAGGGTCGGCTGGCTGATGTCGATAGCTTCGATATCGAACAAATTTCAAAGACTGCTGGCCGTTCGACGCATGAGATTCGCACTTGGATTGCTGCGTTTTCTGCGCTGGCCGTTAACGGGACCTATGAAGCGAAAAAGGATTACTACCGTCCGATTAACGAATGGATCGCTGGCTACGGCGTGGTTAGCGCTGCATCGAAATGATATCACAAAAAATCTTGCATATTTGAAACAAAACCAATTTTCAGGAATTTCATCATGAGTAAAATCGACAATCTCCCACATGAAGAAGAAATCGTCCAACGCGCACGTGACATGATTCCCATGCTGCGCGAGCGCGCAGAGGCTTGCGAAAAAGCGCGGATGGTACCCAGAGAAACAATTGCCGCGTTTCAGCAAGCCGGTTTTTTTAAAATCCTGCAGCCCAAGCGATGGGGGGGTTACGAAATGAACCCAAATGTCCTCAACAGAGTGCTGATGGAGTTGGCGCGTGGTTGTCCTTCCAGTGGCTGGAATGTGATGGTGTTGGGCGTGCATCCCTTTGAAGTGGGGCTGCTCGACCCACGCTGTGGCGATGAGCTTTGGAGCCAGGAGAATACCGCACTGGTGTCCTCTTCGTATGCTCCGTTCGGCACAGTCAAGGCGGTTGAAGGCGGGTATGTACTCAATGGGGAGTGGTTGACCTCCAGTGGTTGTGACCATGCTGCAGGCGGTGCCTTTCTGGGTGGGCGCGTTGTTGAAAATGGCAAGCAGGTTTTCCGTTCCTTCTGGGTCCAGAAAAAAGATTTCGAAATTATCGATGACTGGTTTGTTGTGGGACTGGCAGGCACGGGTAGTAAAAAACTGGTTGTCAAGGAAGCGTTTGTTCCAGCGTATCGCACCCATGTCATTGGCGCGTATGGCGAAGCGTCGCACGGCACGGTCAACAACCTGTACAAAATGCCGTTCTTTTATGTGTTTTATGCGGCCGTATCGTCTGTCATCATTGGCATGGCGCGCGGCATGGCTGATTTATACATCGAGCACATGAAGCCGCGCCAAAACCTCAATCAAGCCGTTGGCGCGGCGGTCAACGATCCATTCATCAGAAGCCGTCTTGGCGAAGCGGAGGCCAAAATTCTCGGATCATCCGCCCGCGTACTGCAAAACACCGATGAGGCATGGGGTTATGCCTCGCAAGGCAAGTTGGTTCCGCTGGAGGTGCGCGTCCGTCATTTCGCAACCAACCAGTTTACTGGAGGCGAATGTTTTAAGGCCGCGCACATGCTCTTCAAAAAGACTTCGACCCGTGGCGTGTGGCTGAACAATCCCATGCAACGCCAAATGCGCGACATCCTCGTTGCGGCCAACCACATTACTCAGAACGAAGATAACATTGGTGACTTGCTTGGCGGGCAATTGCTTGGAAACAAGTTCCCAGTACCTAATCCATTTGGTGTTGAGGAATAAGATTAATAAAGTTCCTCGCAGCTTGCTGCGGGGGAATTTATATTTTTAATAATATTGGAGACTTTGTAATGAAAATTAGCTTATTAAATTTGAGAAACGGTGACTTTGTCAAAGAAAATTCAAATGCTTTTTTAATTGTCGGATTGTCTTTTTTTATATCAGTTTGCCAAGGTGGAAATATTCAATCCATTGGGATTACGGCTTCTAAAATTATAAAAGAATTTCACCTTTCGTCGTCACAAATGGGGATGATATTTGGTGCTGGTACGCTTGGCATGTTGCTAGGAGCTCTCGTCGGAGGTAGGTTTGCAGATATATTTGGAAAGAAAAAAATTCTGACGCTTGCAGCACTTATTTCCGGATTTTTTTGCCTCGCAACAATTCAAGTACAGGATTACAACAGCCTTCTTTTGATTCGTTTTATGACGGGTATCGGTTTGGGCGCTACCATGCCCAATTTGATTGCGGTCGCCTGCGATGCGGTATCAATTAGGCGAAGAAGTACAGCGATCGCAGTCATGTTTTCTGGGAACCCGATTGGCGCTGCGGCTATGGCGCTTGTTGCGTCACTGAACAGCGGGGTTGGCAACTGGCAGAATATATATTATATTGTTGGATTATTGACGCTGCTGTTTGTCCCTTTGATCTGGATATTTATTCCGATATCTGGAAATAATATTTCAATAAATAATTTGATGGTAAAAAATGAATCTATTTTTAAAATTCTTTTTGGTTATGGACGGTTTTTGAAAACCTCTATTTTATGGCTTAGTTTTTTTTGCACATTGTTTTTATTTTTTATGATGCTCCATTGGTTGCCTATTTTAATTGTTGATCTTGGTCTTTCTCATTCTCAGTCAGAGATTACACAAGCTTGCTTTAATTTTGGAGGTTTATTTGGAACTTTCGCGGTTGGTATTATAATAGATTATTTTTCTAAGCGTGTGGCTGTAATCGTAACGTATATACTAATTTTGGCTGGATTGATCGGTATTTCTAATTCAAGTGGCATGATGTGGTTGTCTTTTTTCATAAGCTTGCTTGGTTTCTCCGCCTTGGGTGCATCACAGATTCTGAACGTACTGGCGGCTACCTGCTATCCGTCTTCCAGTCGCAGCACTGGTATTGGCGCCGTGGTTGCCGTGGGACAAATTGGAGGGATTGTCGGGCCTGCTGCGGCAGGTCAATTGTTTTCTATAGGGAATGGTGCAACGCTAATCATCGGTACCAGCATTCCAGTTGCGATTATAGCTGCAGTCGCCGCTTTAATTGTATTGCAGTGGCCAGATGCAATTGATTAAAAAATCAGAGTTGGCATTAATGCGCTAAAAACTGCTTCCAGTGCCATGGCACAAGTGCTTGCCGTGAAGAACGGCGTAGTATTGCCGAAGGATACTAATGTGGCGCACGCCAAGGAGCAGCACGATGTCCAGAGTGGCGGATCAGCGTGCGCATTGCTTTGATGCGGCAAAACTGAAAATTCAGTACGATCCCGCCCCATGCCCATCCAATCCCTGCTCATCGCCAACCGTTCCGAGATTGCCATCCGCGTGATGCGCGCGGCTTCGGAGATGAATATTCGCACC
>JGI24705J35276_12238542_pt1 | contig 25883 bp, 2 predicted proteins | sample TergutNt197P4_FD_35276 | JGI IMG/M metagenome (IMG submission 35276) | reverse complement strand
CGGCGCTGCGCGTTCCGTTCCAGCGGGAGGGCTGGAGATAGGTGAATTCCTCGATCGGCCAGACCTCGACCGGCACATCCGGGAAGCGTTCCATGGTGGGCGCTGCCGTTTGCCGGGTGCGCAGGTAAGGGGAAGTGACAATCAGCGAAGGCGCTTCGGTCCAACTGCCCGCAATGTCCCGCGCCTGTTCATGGCCGAGGTCCGTCAATTCGATGGACGCCAGATCGTGGCAAGGCACGCCGGCATTGCCGGTACTTTGGCCGTGGCGGATGAAGACGGCTTTCATCTGCCGCGCCACTTACCGCGCCGCGTGTTTGCCGCGCGAAATTTCCATGGTTCAACCTTCATTCGGCGCATGATAAACCAGCGTGAACCTGTGGTCACCAGATTGGGCATTCGCGTCAAGGACGATGATCTGAAAGCGATTGTCGATTACGAGAAGGAGCGAGTCCAAGAGCGGTCACTACAGCGGCAAAAAAGCAACAAGTCGGCAAGGCATGCGGATTGGCATGAGACTGAACGGTAAAAGGCGCGACTGTGCGCATCTATGTTCCATAAAGTTCTATGCTTTACAAAAAATTACACTATAAGTGCTTGCTGGCGTTATTGATACCTGTTAGCCTCTTTTCTTTGCAAGGCGTGCAAACGTATTGACAGGAAAACTGCCAAAAACGTTGCACCCTGCTGTGTCGTAGTGCTGCCGTAGTTGCTGCTGGGACGGGTTTCAGCTACGCGTTGTCTTTGCTTTACCGATGCGATACGGATTGATGGCGTGAGCTTGGCTCATGCAGGCTGTTGTACTGCGGCTGCACGAGGCAATCTTCAAATATCTTGACATGGCGGGGGCACATGAAACGCATTGAAAACGGGCCTCCATCATTTCTTTGCAGGTGATGCAATTGAGAGTAAACGCGGAAGGAGACAAGCTTGGCGGATTCGAAGTCGATCCGGGCTTGATGGCGTTTGCTGAACGGATGGTTCTGTCAAAAACCGCAAGAAGAAGCTGGATTGTGCTGGCCGTCGCGGCTCTTGTCTGCGCACTGCCTTTGGGTTCATCAGCCCAAGTTCCACGTCGCGGGGAGTCGCCTGCCGCAATGAACCGGTGGAGTTGGGCGACGACCAATCAAGCCGCGCTGCGCGTCGTTGCGCTGGACGCCAAGCGCCAGCAGGTAGTGGTCAAGGTCGATGACGGGGATCTGACCATTTTGAAGCGCGGCGCTGCAATTCCCCAACTTGCAGTGTGTTTGATGGCTATATCGGGTAGCACAGCCGTATTTCAACCTACGAACGCACCAGGACGGGAAGCCGTTGAGCGCATCACTATCGCCTTGGTTAATGGCGAACAAGTAACTACCGTAATGCGCTTGGCGGCTCCAGCGCGCTTGGTTGTTAGTGGATGGACGGTCGTACCGGTGGCACCCCCAGCGCGAGCGGCTGCTAGTGGATGGGCGGTTGCACCGCGATGACCAGCGTACCGTCGAAAAGCTCCGCCACCGGCTCCGCGGCCGGGGTATGCGCAGCAGTGCGGTTTGACAGCAAATCGCAAGGCGGTTCATCCTGCGAGCAGTACGCAAACCAGTTCTCGGAAGAAGCGCCCGGGAGGCCGAGGGTCTCTGGATGCGCCGCTGGTTCCTGGTCTCCTTCGCGCAACTTGCTGAAGATACTTGGTGCCTGGCTGCCCGGAATGCAGCAGCTCAAGCAATTATGCGCCATCGGCGCTTTGCTCATCGTGGCTTTGTTTGCGTATTCCCCGCAGGACACAGTCGCGTCGTCTCAAAAGAAATCGGCGGCGGCAGTCATAAAAGACGCGGCGAATGAAGAGCCGGGCGTGGCCCGCTTCATCCGCGATGAAAACAACACCAGCATCATCGAATTCTCCGGTGACTACGACAGGGGTCTGACCGCGCCGCGCTTGACGGTTGCCAAGGAGTTCTATCGCACGCATGCCGATGTTTACGATTTTTTGGTGGTGTTTACGAGCTTTGAGTTCCCCACAATTTCGAGTGATGGAGCGGACGCACTGGCTTTTCATTCGCCTGCCCGAAACGGTGTGAAGGGCATTGGCCTCGAGCAATTTGACAATTCACGTTTCTATGGCAGTCAAGGGATTCTTCAGGGCTATATCGATATGGCTGCTGTCACTCGTTGGTCAGCTTCGACAGCAAGTTCAGGCTATGAGCAAATGCTTTCCGTATTTGTTCACGAGTTACAGCACCAGTGGGGATCGTACGTCAAGTTTCGTGACTGGAATGGGAGTGTCAGTGATGCGCTGCTTGGCCAAGAAGGCGCGCATTGGAGCTATCTGCTGGATACGCAGGGTTCGGTTGAGTATGGCGCAAGCTGGCGCGATAACGGCGATGGCTCGTTTACAGCCATAGAGACCAGGAACATCTATAGCGCGCTGGATCTGTACCTTGCCGGCATGATTGACAAATCGAAGGTGCCGCCCTTCATGCTCATCGAGGCGCCGGGTATCGATGCAACCGCCTTGCCCCCGCAGGTGGGCACAACCATCCGTGGCACCAAGCACATGGTCACGGTCGACGACATCATCGCCGTCGAAGGCCCGCGCATACCAGCGGCCGATGTTTCGCAGAAGTCTTTTCGTTTTGCCTTCCTCTTTCTCGTGCGGCCCGGCGAAACGATTGATCCGGCACAATTGGCTGTGGCGGCCCAGGCGCGTCGGCAGGTTGGCCTGCGCTACAACGCACTGACTCATGGCATGGGAACGGCCAACGTTTTTGCCGAACCGCCGTCCGCCACTTCACCTGGGCTTCCTTCCACCATCCTGCCGCCAGGGACGCCGGCAGTAAACCCCGGCAACAATGCCGCTGGGCTGTCTTGGCTGAAAAGCCAGCAGAAGCCCGATGGATCTTTCATGGACGCGACTGGCCTTGCGCCGCGCGATACCCTCTTGGCCCGCTCCTATCTTCGGTCTGCCGATCCCGTCTACAGCGGCTTGGGCACCGCAACGGCTTGGGTTTCAGGCTTTCAAGCAAGCAATACCGATTTCCTGGCGCGCAAATTGATCGAGAGCACGGCCGGCGAGCGCCAAGCCAGTGATGTCTCAGCTCTATTGGCAGCGCGCAATACCGACGGCGGCTGGGGTTTGGGCGAAAACCTGCGCAGCAATCCGCTGGACACCGCTTTGGCGATACAAAGTTTGCGGCTGGCCAATGCCGACGGGAATGCCTTCGAGCCGGCTGCCGATCTTTTGCTTACGTGGCAGAACACAGACGGCGGCTGGGGCAATGCGCCAACCAGTCCAAGCCGTGTCCATGTGACCGCTCAAGCCTTCAAGGCGCTGGCTGGTTTGGCCAATGCGCAGGCGTCGCTCTCTCAGGCCAAACTTTTTCTCAAGAGCAAGCAAAACACCGATGGCGGATTCGGGGATGGCGCCAGTTCGATTCACGACACCGCCAACGCGGCCATGGCGATGGCCAATGCCGGATTCGGAACGGAAATCGATCTGCCGGCTGCCCAGCGTTTCGTCGCGGAAAGCCAGCGTGTCGATGGCAGTTGGCAGGGCAGCGTTTACAGCACGGTGCTGGCATTGCAGTTGCTGCGCACGGCTTCCGCCGCCAATCTGGCCATCGGGAACCTCCAAGCCTCGCCGTTGCCCGTTTTCGACGGGCAGCGGCTGACCCTTTCCGCAAAAGTCACCAATGCGGGATCGGTTCAATCCCAGGCCAGCACGGTACGGTTCTTTGATGGCGATCCTTCCGCGGGCGGTACGCCGATTGGGGACGCCATTCCCATTCCCGCGCTGGTGGGCGGCGACAGCACGACCGTGCAAGCCAGTTGGAACACCACATCGCGCGCCGGCCAGCACACGGTGTTTGTCGTGGTGGACTTTGAACAGTTGACCGACGATTTGACCCGGCAGGACAACACCACGTCGCTGTCGTTGGTGGTGGAAAGCGCCAGCCCGCTTCCCGATGTGCTCCTTGGGGATGGCGATGTGCTGGCCACGCCGTCCACGGTGTCCAGCTTGCCTGCGACGATCCAGATCGATGCGCTCATCAGCAATGCCGGGCTGGCGGGCGTGACCGATGCCCAGGCCGTGTTGTGGAGCGACAACGCAGGTACGCGCGCCCGCGTTGCCGAAACCACGTTCAGTGTCGCCGCGCGCGCAACCACGGCGGTCCAATTCAAACCCACGCTGTCCGTTGCGGGCGCCACGGTCTATACCGTGGAACTGGACCCCGATGGCCTGCTCCATGAATCCACTCGCGACAACAACAGCGCCTCGGTCACGGTCAAGACGGTCGGGGGCGTGTCACTGGCGGTGGATAGATCCGACATCACACTGAGTCCCGACATTCCGCGGCCCGGCTCCGATGTCGTATTTACCGTGCGCCTGCACAACACCGGCGCGCTCGATTCCACTTCGTTCAATGTCCGCTACAGCGTCCGCTCCGGCTCTAGCGTCACGCCCATCCTGACCAATGTGGTGCAGATCGCCGCGGGCGGCGCCATTGAGCAGCAGATTCCCTGGCGCCCCGATCAGGGGGGCGGCTACAGCTTCATCGTTGAGATGGATCCTGAACAGGTCAGCGGCGACAGCAACCTCGCGGACAACACGGCAACCCTGGATTTCAACGTCGCGGCAAACGCCGGCCTGAACCTGGCGGTCAGCTACAGGGATTTAACATTCACGCCAAACCCCGCGCTGGAAGGCTATGACGTGGCGATCAACGCCCTGGTGCGCAACGTTGGCGACGTGGCTGCACCCGGCAACATCGAGGTGCAGTTCTACGATGGCGATCCGAATTCAGGCGGCACGCCCATCGGCTCCACCAGCATCGACGCACTGCCTGCCCTGGGCAGCGCAATGGCCACGATCAACTGGGAAGTTCCGACAGCCGCCGAGCGTTTGATTTTTGTCGTGGTCGATCCCGAACACAAACTGGCGGGCGAAACGGACCTGACCGACAACACCGCCTTTACGAACCTGAAGGTATTAACGCTGCCGGATTTTGCGATTTCCCAAGGCGCTCTTGCCTTGAACCCCAGCGTTCCCAGACCGGGCGAGGCCACCGTCCTGACGGTGAATGTTGCCAATTTGGGCGAGCAAGGCGCCGACAACGTGGTGGTCAGCGCCTTCATCGGCAGTCCGGATGACGGCATCAAGCTGGCGCCCGACGTGATACTGCCTACTTTGGCAAGTCAGGCCAATGCGTCGGCGCAATTTTCGTTTGACGCGCCAACCACCCCCGGACTGAACACCATCACGGTGGTGGTCAATCCCCAGTCCGCCATCAAGGAACGTGTGCGGGACAACAACACGGCGACCATTTCCCTGGGCACCCAGGAAGGAAATTTTTCCGTGTCGGAGGCGTATATCTCGCCCAATGGAGATGGCGTCAAGGACAGCACGGTACTGACTTACCGGTTGTCTTCAGTCATGCCGGTGATGGTCCAAGTCACCGATGAGCGTGGCAGCGAGGTGCGCACCGCCGGCCCCTGGGAAGCGGCATCCTCCGGCTCATGGCAATGGGACGGTCTGGATAGCGATGGCCGCCTCGTGGAAGACGGCAGATACGAGTTGACCGTACGGAATACAGAAGGCGTGATTCTGGGCGGAGCAACGGTAGAGGTGGACACGAATCGCAGCCCGTTACTGGCCGCCATAGGCGATCCCGCGGGGATCAACGCGGGTTTGACTTGTGCGCTCCCGACGTCAATGTCCGTCGCCATGTCCATTCCCGATGGCGCTGGGTTCTACCTCAATGCTCCCACGGCAAGGAATGTGCTGACGGACCTGCCGGCCGGCATCTACCGGGAAGATGAATGGGGGCGCGGGGTGCGGCTCGTTTTGGGTGGTTTGTTCCAGGCGAACGGCGATACCCCTATTAGCTGGGACAGCTTTGTTGCCAACGAGCAAGGTACGCGCATCGTGGCCTACAACCGGAATTTGCAGCAACTGATGTCAGCCGGCGGGGAAGGCGAGAGCAGAAAGATTATTTTCAACGGGAATGTCAGCTCCCTGATCGGTTTGTCACAAGACGGTGGCGAGGTATTTGTCGTTCTGGGCGATTCCAGCCTGAGCGCGATCAACACCAATACCGGGGCGCGGCGAGCACTGGGTCTGTCCAATGTGTACAACATACGGCAGTCGCCTGACAAGCAACGGCTCATTGCCGATTCGTATACCGGGGGCACTGTTTGGCTGGATCTGGTAAACGGCGGCTCTCAATCATTGCCGGCGACGGCCAGCAACTACTACTGGTCGCCTGATGGGAAGTTCCTGGTTGGGTACAAGGTCGGCGCTTTCGTGCTCCTGGATGCCAATGGAAACAGTTACAGTGAAATAAGCACCGAAAATCAAAGCGGAACTGAAGCCTGGGCCGAAGACTCCTCAGAACTATACATTCCCATCGCGCAGGACTGTTCCACGGTGGATAACCAGCCCACAGAATGCACGCTCACAATCCGTCGCATAGAAGTCGGGTCTGGCCGCAGCGCGGATCTGATGGTATTGACATATAACTTGAATGACGGGACGGTCAAGTCTGGTTTGAATAGTTTTTCTAGCCGTTCTGACAGCGTAATCATTGTACCGATACAGAGAATCCGACCCATGGCTAATTTGATGGCTGTTCCTGGTCGGTATGAGTTGCTTGCCCATTTGTACACAAGTAGCGCACAGGGCGACAGTGTTCCTGGAAATGTGTTTAGAGGCGATTTTGGATATCGCTTGATTGATCTACGGAGTCACTCGGTAATTTCCGATATTGATTTTGATGGCGCGCCTCCGGAAGTTGGGCAAAGCCAATTCATTGAATATGGCCGTGCGCTGCAATACTGGTCTGCGGCCAATCCTGCGCACTTGACGCAATGTGTTTCCGAAGAGCAATACGGACACAACGATTCCTATGTTTTCCGCACGCTGGCCAATCTTCAAACCGACTTGGCGCTGACGCGGCAACCCGATGGCGTGTCGGTCAAGGTCCATGGCGGCGTCGCCGACAAGAACTTTGCGCGCTACTGGCTGGACTACGCAAGCGACGACGCACCCGACGTTTGGCATCCCATCATCTCCGCCAGCGCCACGCCGGTCTGGGACAAAGACCTGACCCTCTGGGTCTCGCCGGGCGTGGGGCGCTATACCGTGCGCCTGACGGCTGAGGACTTGGCCGGAAACCAGGCGCAAAAGCTGCGCCGCGTCACGATTGCGGATAACGGGCCGCCCATCACCAATGTTGTGCGCGAGCCTGCCTACATTTCACCCAACGGCGACGGTATCAACGATGAGATGACGCTCAGCTACCGGGTGCTGGAGCCTGTAAATCTGGAGTTCGGCATCTACAACCAGCAGGGCGCTTTGGTGCGGACGATGTCGCGCAGCCATCCGGTCGGTGCCGTGGATGCAGCAATCGTTTGGGATGGTCGTGACAACAACGGCCAAATCGTCGCGGATGGCGAGTACAGGATCAATGTGGTCGGTTTCGACTTCTTTGTAACGGTGGACAACTCGGCTCCTGTCATTGACGCGCTGAAGAGTGGGCCACCATTTTCTTTATGCCCAGACAGTCCATGCCGCACCACCGAATTGCGCTGGTCTGTGACGGATGTCAATTTTGATTTGGTGCAGTTGGAGGTTGGTGACGGCGCAGCGCCAAGCCAGTGGCGTCCTTACATGGATGCAACGAGATTGGCCAATAACATGGCGGGGTCAAATGCAGTTTATCTGCCTTTGGCCGACTATGTCGGGAAGCGCTACAGGTTGACCGCCACCGATCTGGCGGGAAATCGTACCGTGGCGCAGTTCGATCCTGCCCAGCCTGCGGTGCAACTGATGTTGACGGGGCAGATTCTTGATCATGAATTGCAGGATGGGGAAACACCTCCAGTGCCGCCAACCGTCTGGAATGGCTCATGGAGTAATGCGCAGCAACGTCGTTTGCGGCCCTCCGCAGGCATCGCGATGATTTTTGCGGAGACTCTGGATGACCCCATAGTAGCCGTGTCCGTGCAGTTCAATGAAGATCAACTGGCACAGCAAGGGGAATGGCTAGAGCAGCCCAATGTTCAGGTGTATCCCCTGAAGACCGGCCAGCAGGTGCCCTATCTTGTCAATAAAGTTGAGACGCCGCCGACAGATTGGACATCGGAACAGTCAGTGCTGGACGATAGCAACTCCATCCCGCAAAACTTTGGAATGGTCGAATTTTTCAACAATAATATCCCTGTGGAGAAAGGAGTTCGCCTGAGGCTTAAACTAATAGGCAGAAGTGGGACGCAATACATTACCAATGAAATTGTTGCTATATATATAAACCCACCAAAGCTACAAGCTGCCATTGGTTCTATTAATGAAACCAATCTGAATGGCGTGGTGACCTTGTCGAATTCCAGCGAGGCGCAAAAATTAGACATATTTATTTTTAGTCCAGATGATCCTTATTACGTGCTCGGGCGTAAGATTTTCAGTGCGGGTTCGGATTTTATCGGCAATGGCATATTGGTTCCAATTAACCAAACAGGTCGTTATGTTTCTTGTGCTCAATACGTGCTGAAGGCTGTGGCCACTTTGAGTGATGGGCAAACACTTACGGCAGCTTTTGGAGGAAAGAACTGCGGTGGTGTCCAGTTCAAGCTTCGTCCCGATTTTGCGGATTGCGAGGAAAGTGCGCCTTATAGGTTGCATGGCTTCGCCACGCCGACACCCGGAGATATGGGGGCCGTGCCTTTGCTTTCCATGGAAGTCTATGCGGAGTCTCCCAATGGAGGACGTCAACTGGTTTTCAACGTGGTCAATCCGGTATACCAGCCCTATGAATTCACGTTCGATCATGGCGTTTTCCCGGAAGGGGATGTCACGCTTACCGGCGTCACCACCGACCTGGATGGCGTGAAACGCAGTACCAGCTTTGTGGTTCCTGCCGATCACACGCCTGTAGCGCTGCGAATTACCTATCCCCAGGAAAACCAGCGGGTATGCGCCATTCCCGAGTTGCACCCGCGTCCAGGCGCTGGCGCAGAAACGGTCAACGCATTGCGTCCCGTGGTGCAAATTGACGACGCTGCCGGCTTCGATTATTTACTGGAATTCCGCCTTGGCGACGATGAAAACGCTTTGTGGCAGCCGGTATACGGTGACCTGCCGAGTTTGTATTACCCGGATCCACGGACCAGTGCCAATCTGACTTCTGCTGCTTTGCCTTATACCGAGAAGGAGTATTACTACTATCCTTCACTTTCTCCTGCTCCCCGCGCTTATTTGACCGGAAAACACATTGCAGGTGAGTTGGGTCCCATAACTAATATTTCAGGACCTGTGACAGCCCGGGTGACGGCTTATGACTGGTCGGGCGCGCAAGTGTGCCGGCAGGTCAGTTTTTACCTCGATGGGACGGTAGACGTTGGGCCAGCGTCGGTGGATCGGAAGCTGTTTTCACCCGGTACCAGCAGCAGCTTGAGCAGCGTGGCGCTGTCCATCGACCCCTTGGAACCCTTGGCGGTTACGGCGATTGTTCGTCGCATAGAGATAGATGATTCAGGTCGCCAGCGGGTGGGTGATGTGGTGCGTAACTTGTCCACCCATTTGTCTGTGCCAACAGGCCAGCGCGACCTCGTCTGGAATGGCAAGGACGATGCGGGCAACTACGTCGCCGATGGCCTGTATACCTTCGACATCACCTACGAGGATGGGTGCGGCAATTTGAAGGCGCCAAGCGTCGGCAATGAAGTGGATGCGGTGCGTCGCAGTTTGGAAGTCGAGGTGGACCGAACCCCGCCGGCCTTGCTGTTGGATCGGCCAGCCGCCGGGGATGTCACGAGTTTGTTCCTGGACATCTTTGGCAGCGCCACGGACAAGAATTTGCAGCAATGGACGCTGGAATACAGCGTGGACAGCGCCCCAGACGTTTGGACGGTTCTGGCCTCCCAAACCACGGGGGTTGACCTGCGCAAGCTGGCAACCCTGAATGCCACCTCGATGGAAGGCGTAATCACGCTGCGCTTGCGGGCAGTTGACAAGGTGGAACTGGCCACTGAAATGACCCGCAACTTGCGGCTCATTGCGCCCATTCCGTTAATCAGGAAATTCGCCACGTCGCCCGACCCGTTCTCGCCCAATGGAGATGGCCGGCGCGATGCCTTGAATATCGCCTACGACGTATTCCAGCCGGCGGCGCTCGATCTGACCATCAAACGCAATGGCGCTGCCGTACGGCATTTGCTCTCGCAATCGCTGGCCGTGCCGGGTGAAAGAGCCCTCGTCTGGAACGGCCTGGATGACGCCTCGGCTCCTGTCCCGGACGGTGAATACACCGTCGAAATCCAAGCCACGTCCAGCGCCGACCCGACCAATGTCCAGACCGAACAAAGCACGGTATTGCTCGATGCCACGCCGCCGCTGTTCACGCTGAATTCGGCGTTGAAGCCATTCATGCCCGGCAACGCGGCGCTCATGGGCTCCGTCTCGGATTTGTCGTTGATCAGTTATCAGGTCTATATCGAAGGGCCGCTGCCCAGCACCCGCCGCGTGCTGCTCACCGAAGGCTCCGAAAACATTGCCAACTCCTTGCTCGGAACGCTGGACCAGTTGGGCCTGGACGACGCCAGCTATCGCATCCGCGTACTGGCAAGCGACGCCGCCGAGAATTCCACCAACTTCCAGTCGGACGATTTCGAGCTGGATTCCAAAGTGCCGGATGTGTCATTCTCCAATCCGGCGCCAGGCACGTTTGTCAGCCGCGCGCGCCCGGCCCAGATCACCGGTCTGCTCGATGACCGCAATCTGCTCACCGCGGAGCTGAAAATCGGCGGCGCCAGCGTCTTGACGCAGACCGTCGCATCCTCTCCGGCCTCGGTGTCCTTTGCCTTCGACGGCTCGGAAATGCCCGATGGCGCCTACGCGACGCAGTTGATCGGCACGGACAAAGCCGGCAATATCGGCGTGGCCAATGCCAGCATCAACATCGACAACACGCCGCCTGTCGCGCTGATTGCCTCGCCCGCGGCCAATGCGCCGATCGGTACGCAAGTGCCGGTCATCGGCACGGCCAGCGACGCCAATATCGAGTCCTGGAAGCTTGAACTGGGCAGCGGCGTGGGCCAAAGCGTCGACAGCCTCACCGTCATCGCCAGGGGAACGGGCAACATCGACAACGCCGAACTGGCCCAATTGATCGGCTTGCCGCCTGACGGGCCAGCCACGCTGCGGCTCACGGTGGAAGACAAGGGCGGTAATGTTTCCGTGTTCGACGTGCCGTTGCAAATCGACGCAACCCCGCCTAATGCTCCCGTGCTGTCTGGGCAACGTGAACAACGCAACGACGCGCGTCTGAGCTGGACGCAGGCCGATGATCCTGCGCGCATCGCCGGCTACAACCTGTACCGCAACGGCGGCAAAATCAATACGCAGCCGCTGACTGATCTGCAATACCTGGATGCTGGGCTGATCGATGGCAGCTACGCCTACACGGTCACCGCGCTTTCGCGCAGCGGCGTGGAAAGCGCGCCGTCCAACACCGTCAACATCATCGTCAGTCCTGGACCGCTGGCGCAAATCACCAAGCCCGAGGCCGATTCCGCCGTGGGCGGCTTGGTGTCCATCGAAGGCAGCGCCTATTCGCTAACGAATTTCCGCGACTACGAAGTATCCGTTGGCGCCGGCGACGCGCCCGATACGTGGACGGTGTTGCGCACTTCCCCGCTGCCGGTGCAGGGCGGCGTGCTGGCCACTTGGTCAACTGCCGGTTTGCCCGAAGACGCCGTGTACACGATCCGTCTCGTCGCGGCGGATATTCAGGGCGGAACGACGACAGCCCAGGTGAAGGTGAATATCGATAACACCCCGCCGGCCCAACCCTTGGGGTTGCAGGCGCAACTGTCCGGCGACAACGACGTGAGTTTGAGCTGGACGGCCAATACCGAGCCGGATCTGGCCGGATATTTGCTGTACCGCGACGGCCAACTGGTCAACCAGATCGATCCGACCGACAACTCCATCCGGCCGTACCTGCTCGGCGCCACGACTTATCTGGACAAGGCGCGTCCCGACGGCACTTTCGTCTATACCGTCGTGGCCGTTGACAAGGCGGACAACCAGAGCATTCCCTCCAATCCGGCCAGCGTGATGGTGGACACCCGCCCGCCGCACGCGGTCATCATGCAGCCTGCCGACAGGGCCAATGTCGATGGCGTGGTGTACGTCCGGGCGGACAGCGAGGACACGGATATCGCCACGGTGCGCTTTGAATTCAAATCCAGCGCCTCGCCAGACTGGAGCGTCATCGGCGTCAGCGCCACGGCGCCCTACAGCGTCAACTGGGACACCCAGGGCGTCCCCGATGGCCCCACCCAGTTGCGCGCCGTGGCTACCGATCTGACGGACCACACCGATCCGGCGCCCGATGCCATCACCGTGATGCGCAAAAACCTGGCAAGACCTCTGGCGCCCCAAGACCTGACTGCCCGGGTCGATGGCGGGGACGTGACCTTGAACTGGACCGCCAGCGGCAGCAGCGATCTGCGCGGCTACTACATCCAGCGCACCGATCCGCCGGACGCCAATGGCCAAAGCGCCACCACGCGGCTGAACGCCGCGCCGGTGACGGACACGACCTTTGTGGACGCCGGCCGGCCGGATGGCCGCTACCAGTACCAAGTGCTGGCCGTCAACAACAACGACAACGAGTCGGATGCCACGCCTGTCGTAACCGCCGTGGTCTATACCACCAGGCTCAAGCAGCCCTACACGCCCGTGCCGCAGGATTCGACGCCGCTGACCGGATCATCGCCCAATGCCACCGACGCGGTGACGGTGGTGGACGCCCCCGAAACGGGAACCCCGGTTACTCAGTCGATCACGCCGGACGAACAGGGCCATTTCAGCGCCGACGCGCTGCCGCTGGCAAAAGGCGCCAACATTTTTTCGGCCCGGCAGACCGACGCCGCAGGCAACCGCAGCAGGGCCGGCACGGCGCGCGTGGCCCGGGGCGACCCGCCTGCCGCGCCCGCGTCCGTCACGGCCGTGGCTTCCGGCCTCGTGTACCAGACCACCTGGGCGGCCAGCGCCAGCGCGGACGTGGCTGGTTACGTGGTTGGGCTGGACGGCCAAGCCAATTCGCAGCCGTTCAGCTTCGTTACCGCGTCCGCCAGCTCAACTACCGCTTACTATGCCAGCGCGAACAACGCCATCGATGCGGATGACTACAGCGCCTGGCAGCCCGACGCCGCCGATCCCCAGCCGAGCATCGAGCTGGGAACAGCCGGCAAGGAACTCATGACCGGGCTGTCCATCGTCTGGAGCCCCTACATGGCTGGCCCGGCGCATTTCGTGATCGAAGCCTGGGATGGCTATGTCTGGGCGCCACTCAAGGAGGAGACGGCCAACACCGACAGCAGTCTGCAACTGACGCTGGATCCGCCGTACTACACGGACCGCATCCGCATTTCCTTTGCCGCGAGCGTCAACGGCTACTCGGACGCCATCGTCAGCGACGTGCAAGGCAAGTCGCTGCCGGTCGTTGCGGGCGCCGCGGCCGATGTGCCCGCGCGCGATGGTGTACACACGGTATCCGTACGGGCCTTGAGCGCCCTGGGGCTGCTGGGCGAGGCGGCCAGTTCCAGCCCCACCGAAATCGGCGACGCCACCGCGCCGCCGCCGGTAGTGGCCAGCGCCAGCGTTTCCGGCGACATGGTGACCGTAAGCTGGACCGAAAGCCTGGCCCCCGATCTGGCCCAGTATGAAGTTTGGCGCGATGGCGTTCTGATTGCCACGGCGTCAGTTGGCCAGCCCCGGTTATATGTTGATGGCCCCTTGGTCAATGGCCATTACGTCTATACGGTGCGTCCGGTCGATCAGGTCGGCAACCAGGGGGAAATGTCCAACGAGGCGGCGGCGGACATTGCCTTGCCCGTGCCAGAAGCGCCATTGTTGTCGTTGCAAGCCCCGCCCAATGGCGGTCAATTGCTTCTCACTTGGCAGGCGCCGGCTTCGGGCGCAACCATTGCCTGCTACGCCGTGTACCGCTCCGCCACGGCGGGCGGCCCCTACGACTCGCTGGGCACGACGGACTTCGACACGCTGACGTATTCCGACACCGCGGTCATCAACGGCAGCCGCTACTACTACGTGGTTCGCTCGTGCGATGCGGCGGGCAACGAAAGCGCGCCCTCCAACGAGGTCAACGGCGTACCCGCCGATCTGGTCGCGCCTTTGGCCCCGGTGATTTTTTATCCCACCGACAGCGGCCATCCCATTTCAACCGGCCAGAGCAGTACCGCCGTGCGCCTGTTCACTGAGCCTGGCGCGCAAGTGGTCTTGAGCCGGGACGGGGTCATGCTGAGTTCGGTGACCGCATTGGGCGCTTTGGGTTCAACTGCCGTGAGCGATTACTCGTGGGCATGGGCAGCCGCGCCGCGCGCAGATATGGTGGCCACGATGCTTGGCAACACGCTGGTCATCCGGCGCGTCACGCCAGCGGCGGACGGCAATGCCGCGTCAACCGTGCTGCAAACCATTTCCGGAGTGGATTTCGGGGCTGCTCTGGCGTGGTCGCCCGATGCCGCCCGGATTGCGCTGCCAACCTACTCCGGCGGCGTGAAAGTGGTTCAGGTGTCCGACGGCAGCGTCACCGGCAGCGCCTTTGGCTCCATCGTTACCGCGATGGCCTGGCATCCCGACGGAACGCGCTGGATCGTCTTGACCAACAACGGGATGGACCTGGCCGAGGTGCAAATCAACTCCGGCGCCAGCCGGGTCATCGCAACGGCGGCCAGTCAGTTCACCAATTTGGCGCTGTCACCCGATGGCGAGCATGTTGCCGTCATGGACGGCGCCGCGCTCGCGCTGCTGTCGCTGGCCGATGGCAGTTCCACTCCAGTGACTGGGCCAGCGCCGTATGTTTATGGCCCGCAGATGACCTGGGCGCCCGATGGGAATTCCCTTTATTTCCTGGCCCGGGATGCCATTTCCGGATTCAACCAGGTGTACCGGGTGCAACTGGGGCAATCGTCGCCCGTCGCGGTCACGGCCCAGGCCAATGGCGTCGATCAGTTCTCGCTGTCTCCCATTGGATTGCTGACCTTCGTCAGCGGAGGCCAGTTGAACACTCTGGACGGCGCGGGCGCGGTTTCCCTCGTGAGCAGCCTCCAAAATTATGTCTATGGCATCCAGTGGGCCAATTCGGGCGCGCTCTTCGTTCTGGATTCATCCGGCCTGAACGCGCTCCTGCTGCCCGGAACCGCCGTATTTCCGTTCATCCCCTTGAATTCCGGGCAGAACCTGTTCGTTGCCCAGGCCACCGATGCGTCAAGCAACACCGGCCCGCAGTCCGAGGCCATCAGCGTGACCTATGACCCGGCGCAAATCGCCAGACCAGACTTCTCCGTGCAAGCGCCCGATCTCACCGTGCTGCCCGCGGTTCCCACGGTCGGCGCGGCCAGCCGCATCACGCTGGTCGTCCACAACCTGGGAACGGTAACAGCGCCAGATGCCGCCGTCCGCATGATCGCCATCTCGCCTGATGGGGCGCATATCGAATTGCTGAACACCCGCACCACGGCGATGGCAGCCGGCGGCAGCCAGGTATTCAGGGTGGACACGGCATTCAACGTCGCGGGCGACTGGCAATTGAGCGTGGTCGTGGATCCGGACGACGAAGTGGACGAGACTTCCAAAGACAACAACGCGCTCGTGTCGCCCCTGCGCGTGGCGGACGCCACTTCCGCGCGCACGGTCGCCGTCAGCTTGGCCAACCCCGCCTATCCGGTCGGTTCCATCTTGACCGGCAGCGTGACGCTGTTCAACGGCCAGGCCGACATGGCCGGACAAATCAACCTCGGGATCGAAGACGCCCAGGGCTACGTTGTCGCCACGCTGCCGGCGCAAAGCCAGCCGCTGCTGCCCTACGGGCAAAGCCGGACGGTGGACTTCAGTTGGACCGTGCCGGCCATTTATGACGGCGCGTACCAGGTGCATGCGGTCTGGGCCGACGGCAGCGCCGTGCTGGCCCAGGGCGCGGCGGCATTCCAGGTTACGCCCAACGTGCAGGCCAGCGCCAGAGTCAACAGCGACCGCGCTGCCTATGCGCTGGGCAGCGCGGCGCGCATCGTCGCGCAAATCGACCCGGCGGGCAGTTCTCCAACCACCAGCCTGGCGCAGGCCGCCATTCGCGTGCGCAACGCGCAAGGAATTGCCGTGTTGGAAACGCTGGATTCCATCGGTCTGGTCTCGGCAACCGAATTGGCCAAGACGCTCGATACCGCGAACCTGTCTCTCGGAACCTACACGGTCGAGTTGAGCGTTGGGTTCGGAGGGCAGGAAATCGCCCGCGCCAGCGCCGCATTCGACATCGTCGCGGCAGCCAGCCCGGTCGCCGCGTTGGCCGGTGACATCGAACTCGACCGCGCCAGCGTGCTCTACACGGGCAATATTTCCGGCACGGCGGTTCTGACCAACGCGGGCGGGGCCGATCTGGGCAGCCTGCAATACGAGGTGGACGTGATCGACCCGCGCTCGAACACGGTCTTGGCGAGCCAGATGCAGGACCTTGCCGGGTTGGCGCCGGGCGCCGAAGCGCGCGCGGCTTTCAGTTTCTCCGCTGCCGGCATGCCCATCGGCGCGTTGTGGCTCCAACTGCGCGCGCCCGACCTGCTCAAGCAGCGGGAAGTCACCGTGTTCGAGCTGGACCCGCCGACGGTGCTGATCAATCAGCCCGTCAATGGCGCCTACCTGCGCGCGGCGCAGTCGGTGCTGGCGGCGGCCACCGACCTGCTCTCCGGCGTGCGCAGCGTCGAATTCCAGGTCGATGGCGGCAACTGGCTGGCCATGACCTTGTCCGACCCGGTGCAATCCAACTACGTTGGCGTTCTGCCGCCGCTGCCGGACGGTGCGCACCAAGTCGCGGCGCGCGCCACCGACAACTCCGGCAACGTCTCGCAACCCGTGCGAAGCGATTTTGTCGTGGACAGCGTGCCTCCCGTGATTGCCATTTCCGGGGTTGCGGACGCCGCCGCCTACACCGACCCGGTGACGCCCGTCATTTTGGTGACCGACCTGAACCTGTCCGTCACCCAGATTCTTCTCGATGGCGCTCCCTATGTATCGGGCGTCCAGATCAGCCAGGCAGGCGCCTACGTCCTGCAAGTGGACGCCATCGATCTGGCTGGCAACACCGCCAGCCAAACGGTGCGCTTCAGCGTTTCGGCCACCGCGGGCGACGTCACCCCGCCCGTGATCGACATCAGAACGCCGCTGGAGGACGCCTACATCCGGCGCGGCGTTTCGGGACTGAGCGCCACCGTCGTGGACGCGGAATCCGCCGTCGCGACGGCGGAATTCAGCATCGACGGTGACGCCTTCCATCCCCTGGCCATCGACGCCAGCCAGGGCATTGCGGGCCTGTACACGGCCTCGCTGGACGAACTGGCCGAGGGCCCGCACAGCGTCGTGGTGCGCGCCACCGACACGCAGGGCAACGAAGCGGCGACCGGCGCGCGCCATTTCACGGTCGACAACACGCCCCCCGTCATCACCATCACGGGCGTTTCGGCGGGCCGCTACAGCGCGGCGGTAACCCCCGTCATCAGCGTGACCGACGCCGCATTGCTCGGCAGCTCGGCGACGCTCAATGGCGTTGCCTACGCGAGCGGCACGCCCATTGCCGCCAATGGCCATTACACCTTGACTGTCAACGCCGAGGACAAGGCGGGCAACGCCTCGACCTCCACCCTCAAGTTCTCCATCCGCCTGCCCGTGGCCGACGCCACCCCGCCGGATGTCTTTATCGAGCAGCCCGCCGAGGCGGCGTATGTCCGCAGCGGCGCGTTGCTGATAGTTTCGGCGACAGACACCGACTCCGGGGTCGCCAGCGTGGAGCAAAAACTGGACGCCCTCCCGTCGTGGACCAGCATGGATGTCTCGGCCACCACCGGCAAATACATCCTCGACATAGGCAGCTTGCCCGACGGCCTGCACGCCGCATCGGTGCGCGCCACCGACAACGCCAACAACACCTCGCCGGTGCAGGCGCGCCAGTTCACCGTGGACAACACGCCTCCCGACATTGTGATCAGCAGCGTCGCCAACGATGGGCAATACCCCGGTTCGGCCAGCGCCGTTGTGGCGATCAGCGACCTTCATCTGAGCAGCAGTTCCGTCACCCTCAACGGGCAGCCCTATGTCTCCGGCAGCGCCATTACCGCGCCTGGCCCCTACACCCTGACCGCCGCCGGACGCGATCTGGCGGGCAACGAAACCATCGTCTCCATCAAATTCGAGGTGACCGCCTCGAACCCGGACGCGCCCGTCGTCACCATCGCCGCGCCGGCGGCCAACGCCGTCGTTCAGTCCGGTTCGCCCGTGCAAGCCTCCGTCCTGCCCTTCGACCAGGTCAGCCATCTGGAAATGGCCATCGACGGCAGCGCCGGTTACACCGCCATGCACCCGCTGGGCAACGGCGGGTACGACGCACCCGTTCCCAACCGGGCCGATGGCCCCGTCACGCTGCGGGTGCGCGCGGTCGATGCCGGCGGCGTCAGCTACCCCGATGTGACGCGCGCGTTCATCGTGGACAACACGCCGCCGGTCATCGACCAGCTCAGCGTGGCCGATGGAGGCAGCTATCCGGCCGATCAGATCATCTGGTTCCGGGTCACCGATCTCCATCTGGATAGCGTCGTGAGCACCCTGGATGGGCAGCCCATCAGCCCGGGCCAGATCGCAATCAGTCTTGGCATGCACCAGTTGCAAATCACGGCCCGTGACCTGGCCGGCAACCAGGCGGAACAAATCATCTTCTTCATGACGACCGATACCCCCGCGCCGCTCACCCCCGTGCCACGGAACCCCGTGCCGATCCCCGTTTGGCCCATGAAAAACATCATGCTCTTCCTGTTGTGTCTATTCATGGTTCTGGGCGCCCGCGGGGTCTTCAGGAGGGAGGCAAGATGATGAGCATTCCGGTTTTTTGGCGAGCTTTGCGCAAGGTGGCCCTGCTGGGCGCCGCGTTGATCGCGGGCGCGTCTGTTTGGGCCGCGCAAGATGCGGCCACGCAAAGCGCGACACAACAAGCGGTCATCGACGCCATATCCGCCGGTCGTGACGCTTCGGCCCTGCTGCAAAACCTGGACAGTCGCGCCGGCGGCAACATAGCCGCGCGCAACACCACCGGCAAACAACTGGCCCAGGCTTTGGCGACGCTGTCGGCTGCCGTCAATGCCGGAGACATCGCCGGCATCAAGCTGGCCCACGAACAAGTGCGCGCAAGCGCCATGCTGGTGCAAAGCGACAGCCAGGACCTCAAAGCCAAACTGGCCGACCCGTCGCTCCCCTCGGCCTTCGAGGCGCGTCGCGCCGCGGTGCAAGCGCAACTCGAACAGCTATTGCAACAACTGACCGCGGCAGTCGCCGCCCTGGACGGCGACGCCGACCAGCAAACCCAAGCCCTGACGGCGCTGCGCCAAACGCTCCAGGCCACCAGCCAGGGGCAAGGCAGCGCCCCGGTACTGCGCGCCGCCCTGCTGCCGGTGCGCCCCTTGGCGCTGGCCGCCCGCGCGCCGCTTGCCAGTCCCGCCATCATCCCCAGCTACGAAGACGAGCAAGACGCCAGTGCCGACCCCGAAGACCTGGCCGACTCGCCCGAAGCGCCGCTCAATGACGAAATCCTCGCCAAGACCCAGGAACTGGGCTACGACTACGTGCGCATCTACGAATACGTGCGCAACAACGTGCGCAGCCAGTGGTACACCGGCAGCGTCAAGGGCGCGCTCGGCGTCCTGCGCACCGGCTCGGGCAACGCGGTCGATCAGGCTTCGCTGCTGATCGCCATGCTGCGCGCCGCCGGCGCGCCCGCGCGTTACGTGCAAGGCGTGGCTGAAGTCAGCGTCGAGGCCGTCGCCAACACGGCGGGTCTGGCCGACCCCAGCCTCGTGCCCGACCTGCTCGCCAAGGCCGGCATCGCCTATACCCCGGTAGTGCAGGGCGGGCGCGTGGCCCTGGTGCGCATCGAGCACACCTGGGTTGCGGTGCAAGTGCCTTACACCAACTACCGCGGCATCGTGCTCGACGCCACCGGCAAGACCTGGCTGCCGCTGGACGTGTTCTACAAAACCTTGCAGCCCGCGCCAGGCGGCGCAAGCCTGTCCGGCCTGGGCCTGGACTGGCAGAGCCTGCTGACCCAATACCGTTCGGCCCCCCAGGATTCGGACTTCGGCGCCTACCTGCGCGCCCAAGTCATCGCGCGGCTGCCGGATCAATCGTCCCCCTCGGCTTACGACGATGCCGTCGCCCCGGCGCCCATCAAACCCCAGACTCTGGGCCTGTTGCCCAACACCCTGGCCTTCTCCGTGGTGGCCGTCACCGCCGAATCGGCTGCCTTGCCGGCTGCCTTGCAAGGCAGCGCGCGCATTCGCGTATTCGACGACGCAGCCGGCGCCGGCAACGCTGGCCTGGACATCACCCTGCCGATTCACCAACTGTTCAACCAGCGGGCCACCATCAACTACATCCCCGCCGAACTGGCCGACCACCGCGCCATCCTGGCTGCCGGCGGGCTGGACCTGGCGCCCGTCTACCTGTTTCAGTTGCGCCCGGAATTGCGCCTGGATGGCTTTCAGCGCAGCGTTGGCCTGACGCCCCTGGCTGGCGGCAGCGCCGTCAAATTCCGCCTGGACATTCAGACGCCAGCGTCCACGCAAAGCATCGAGCAAAGTTTTCTGGTCGGCGCCTACCACGCCATCGGCGTCGGGCAATCGGGCGTCGCGCGCAGCCCCACGCCCTCGCCCAGCGACAGCGAATACGACGCCGCCCGCCTGCTCGACGGCATCATTCAGCGATACGAAGCGCAATGGAGCGATTTCGAGGCCGCCGCCGCGCAACTGAGCGGCGCGGCCATCGTCCGCCCGGCCCCGTCGGTCACTATCGTCAGCAATGCCCTGAACGCCTACAGCGTCAATGGCGTGCCTTACACCCTGGAGTGGAAGGGCGTCACCATCGACGCCGCCGCCCACCCCACGGAGGTTGCCGCCGCGTCGGGCGCGCGCGACCTGCTGACCGCCATCGGCCTGGCCGGCTCCTCGCTGGAACACAACGTATTCAAGTCTCAGTTTGGAGTCGATTCCATCTCCGCCGACAAGCTCATCGCCCTGGCGCGCGCGCAAGACATCGACATCCTCGCGCTGACTTCACCCAACGCCCCGCAACTGGCCGCGCTCCCGCTGCCTGACGCCGCCCGCGCCGACCTCCAATCCTTCCTGCAACTGGGCTACAACGTGGAAATCCCCGCCCAGGGCGTGACGTACAACGCCTGGAGCGGCGCCGGCTGGATCGTCAGCGACCCGGCCACGGGCGCCAGCGGCTACTACCTGTCGGGCGGCATCGCCGGCGGCGCCACTACGGAAGAACCTTGGACCCTGCAGTTTCTGGCCGACATCCTGGCTGCGGCCCACGGCGACGAACCGAACAATGACCCATCGTCCGGAGTCCGCGTTGAAATCTTGAACGCCGATGCCGATCTGCGCGGCACAGTCGGTCAGACACTGACGCAACCCTTCAGCGTGCGCGTGCTCGACAAGGATGGCCGGCCCGTCAAGGGCGCCAGCGTGAACTTTCTGGCTTCGCGCGGCGGCGGCAACGTCAATCCCGCCAGCGGCACCACCAATGTACTGGGCGTGGCCACCGCCACCATCACCTTGGGTCAATCCACGGGGGCCTCCCCGGTGTACATCATGCGCAACAGCGATGACACCTATTCCACGCAAGTCGGTTTGAACATCTTTGACGCCACTGTGGCGTCCTCCGTGGGCACGCTCAAACCCGAAAGCCCCTTGTCGGCGCTTGCGCTGCCGGACGTGCCGGCCGTTCTCAACACCAAGCAGGTCCGTGAGGGATCGGCCTTCGCGGGCATGGCTACAGTGGAAACGTCCTATTCCGTTGAAGTGCTGGACCAATACGCCAACCCAGTGGCCAATGTGACCGTCTCGGGAGTCGGTTTGTCCCCTAGTGCCAATTGTGATCCTCCTGTTCCACTCACGCCGGCCACTGTGGATGGTCCATACAAAAGCGATACCAGCGGCGTGACTTTCCTGACCATCACGCCCGGGCCTACCAATGGCACCGTGTCGCCGGTTCAGGTGACTGCGGGTAATTTATCGGCAACGATCCAAGTCAACGTGAACTATGCTTGCGACGAATACGGTGATGTGTTCGGCTTGGCTTGGGCCTACTTCGACAAAGATGGCCAGCCCAGTGCAGCGACGGGCGTTGGCAAGCGTTATGAGAAACCCTTCGGTTTCAAACTCATTCTTCAAATGCCTGACATAGGTTGGAATTCTCAACACCTGTGCGTGCGCACGGGCACTCGCCGGTTGACGCCTCTTACAACCGCCTCGGTCACGTTGGAAGTATCGTCCGGCGGCAACGCGCTGGGTGTAGCCTCGATAGGTCCCGGTGAATGGGAAAGCTATGTGATAACCGGTCCCGCACCCGCTAAAAATGAACTGGTCTGGAACGCGAATGGTACTTTCATAAACAAATATTTCAATATGTTCGGCACAGCAGACTCAAAATGTGAGATCGAGTACGAACAAGAACAATCCTTTAGTGAACGCAACGCTACCGGCGCCGTCTTCGGCGTACGCGCCAGCATCGGCGCCATCACCTCGGTGGTTGACGACGCAAGCATTGACCCGACTCGGCTGTACCTGTCCGACAGTGGCTTCAACACCTACCCCATCGACATCCCCTTCACGATAGAGCCGGCGGAATACAAGGCTCCCGCCGTCCAGATGTTCCTGTTTGAGAACGATCAGCTCATCGCTGTGCGCCCCTCGACAAGCAAGCAGCAACAAGGCAGCGCGCAGATCGAGCGTGGCAACCGCTTTGACATTACCAAAAACTACCAAGCCAGTGCGTACATCAATGACAACATCGTTTCCGACAGAAAAGACCTGCCCTTCAAGCAACGCATCGTCGCCAGTTACGACAAATCGGCCCGTTTGCTGCGCGACGTAGACATAGCCAACGACCGCATTTGCGAGCAAGGCGGGCAGTTGGACTTTGTTTTGAGCCAGGGCGCGAGCCTCACCCTGGAAGCCGTGGCGCTCAGCGACGACGACAACAACCTTGTGCCCGTGGGCAGCCCGGTGCGTCTGGCGTCCCAGCACTTTGACGTGGGCGCGGGCAGCATCGCCCTTGCGCCCGACGCTCTGCTGCCCACCAAAAACGGCTACGCCTTCACCCTGACCGCGGTTGCCGACAAAGACGGCGCGGTCGAAACCAACCCCGGCAAGATCTACTCCCGGCTGGACCTCAATGACGCGCTACCCGTCGGCAACATCCTCATCAACGGCGTCAACGTCAAATCTGGCCGCCTCGTTCTTTCCGGCCCCGGCATAGGCGTAGCCGCGCGCGGCCCGCAACTGGCATTTCGTCCGGCATACTCGTCGAGCAACTCCGGCGCCGTGGGCGTGCTGGGCATCAACTGGAGCCACAACTTTGACGCCTCCCTCAAAACCACCGCCTGCGGCGACATATTGATCAACGCCGGCGATGGCGGCTTCGTGCGTTTTTTGCCCGCTGGCGACGGCACATTCACCCCCGCCCGGGGCTACCACGGCACCCTCATTCCCAACTTTGGCGACCACAGCTACGACTTCTACTCCAAGGACGGAACCCGCTACCACTTCGACTACGTCGGCGGCAAACGCCAATGGGCCTTGCACTCCATCGTGGACGCCAACGGCAACGCCCTCGCGCTCACCTACGACAGCGGCATCAACGCCCCCCTGCTGCGCGTTGCCAACGACTACGGCCAGACCCTGCAATTGACCTACCAGTCCCGCGTCTTCAGAGACACCGGCGGCCCCGTCAACGTATTGCAAACCGTGCAAGGCCCGGACAACGTGGGCCTGGCCTTTGAATACGACGACGCAGGCAACCTCGTTGCCATCACCCGCACAGACGAACCCAGCTTCAACGAAAGCTACAGCTACGGCGACTATGCCAACCCGCTGGGCGAGGCCAACCTGCTGCAAAGCGTCACCAACGCGCTGAGCCAGACCACCCAATTTGAATACAACAGCGGCCCCGTCCTGCGCACCTTCGGCAACGGCCAGATCAACTCGTTTGAATCCACCGTCGCCGCCATCATCGCCGCCGACACCGGCAAAACCGCCTTTGCCTACAGCGGCACGACAGACGCGCCCGTCACCGACGTCACCGACGCCCGCGGCGCAAGCACCCGCTACAGCTTCAACAAATACGGCAACCCGCTCGCCATCGACGCCCCCGCCGGCACCACCAGCATGACCTGGGCCACCGACGACGTGCTCATGCTCAGCAAAGTGGACGCCAACAACGTCACCACCAAATACACCTACGACGCCAACGGCAACCAAACCAGCGAACAAGTCATGGGCCAAGGCGGCGCCAGCACAGCGCAAACCTGGCTGGCGCAAACCGAGCCGCCCTACATCAAAAGCAAGCGCCTGAGCGCGACCGACCGCAACGGCAACGCCAGCACATTCAAATACGACGCGCGCGGCAACCTCACGGACGAATACCTGCCCGATGGAGGCCATGTCAGCTACGCCATTGCAACCAACGGCGACGTGCTGGGCAGAGTCGACGCGCTGGGCAACGCCACCCAATTTCACTACGAATGGCGCGGCCTGCGCACCGACGTCATCGCCCCCATCGGCACAACCACCACCGCCTACGACAACCGGGGCCGCCCGGTCAGCATCACCGACGCCGAAAGCCGCAGAACGGAGATGGTCTACAACACCCTCGACCAGTTAACCGACCTCACCCTGGCCGCCGGCACGCCAATGTCCGGCAAGCGGCACACCGACTGGGACCTGCTGGGCAACAAAGTGAGCGAAACCGACGAAGAAGGCCGCCTCACCAGCTACCGGTACGACGACATGAACCGCGTCGTCCACAAAGCCCTGCCCATCGGCGCCGTGGACACCACCTGGGACTTCAACGGCAACAAGACCAGCGAAACCAACCTGCGCGGCGACGTCACCACCTATGAATACGATCCGGCCAACCGCCTCATCCGCCGCACCGAACCGGCCACCCCCGCCAAAGTCACCCAATACGAGTACGACGGCGCAGGCAACATCACCCTCGAAACCGACGCGCTCGGTCGCCAAACCAAGTACACCTACAACGTCCTGAACCAGCGCACCGACACCGCGTACCTCAACGACCACACCGCCACCCATGCCGACTACGACGGCAACGGCAACAAAGTCAGCGAAACCGACGAAGAAGGCCGCGTCACCACCCGCGTCTTTGACCGCCTCAACCGCCTGACCGACCAAACCATCGACACCAGCGCCGGCCCCAGCCATCGCCACATCACCTGGGACCGCAACGGCAACAAAACCAGCGAAACCGACGAACTGGGCAACACCACCAGCTACGAATACGACGCGCTCGGCCGCTTGGTCAAGCAAACCGACGCCCTGAGCAAAATCACCAACATCGACTACGACCGGGTCGGCAACAAACTGCAAATCACCGACCCCCTGCGCCATGCCCGGAAGTGGAAATACAACGCCCGCAACTGGGTAGAAATCGCCCAGGACGGCGAAAGCAACCCAACCCAGTACAGCTACGACAAAGTCGGCAACAAACTCAGCGAAACCTGGCCCAACGGCAACACTATCCAGTACGACTACGACGCCCTCAACCGCCAAACCGCCAGCCGAGACAACCTGGGGCCAGTCAGCCAGGCCACCTGGGACCCCGACGGCAACAAAACCAGCGAAACCGACGGCAACGGCCACGCCATTGCCTACGAATGGGACGCCATAGGCCGGCAAAAGAGCCGCACCCAGCAAACCGCGGCCGGCCCGGCCACCACCAGCACCATCTACGACGCCGCCGGCAACCCCGTGACCGTCACCGACCCCAA
>JGI24705J35276_12238543_pt1 | contig 26000 bp, 24 predicted proteins | sample TergutNt197P4_FD_35276 | JGI IMG/M metagenome (IMG submission 35276) | reverse complement strand
GTGGTTATTGAGCGTAGTCGAAATAACCACCTCGCAATGACGATATCCTTGTTCAAATGAAATTTGGTTTATGTAATAAATAAGCGTTACCTTTGAAGTGATTTTTCAGAGAGTTTTAACGCACTTCGGCTCTTTGTGAAAATCAAAAGGCAAACAGTATTATTAGAAGTGCACTAAAGGAGAATGAGATGCAATATATTAAACTTGGTAATTCAGGACTAGATGTTTCAAAAATCTGTTTGGGTTGTATGGGTTTTGGTGAAGTAACTACCGGTTTTCATAACTGGGTTATTGGAAAGGAAGAAAGCATAAAAGTCATACATAAAGCATACGATTGGGGCATTAATTTTTTTGATACGGCAAACTGTTATTCTAATGGTACCAGTGAATCTTTTTTAGGAGAAGCCATTAAGGCTTTTCCTCGTGAAGAAGTGGTCATCGCAACAAAAGTTTTTATTCCAATGAGGACAAAAGGTGATGACATTAATAAAAGAGCAGCCCCTAATGGTGGTGGTCTTTCACGCAAAGAGATTTTTTATGAAGTTGAACAAAGCCTAAAACGATTAGATGTGGATTATATAGATCTTTATATAATTCACCGTTGGGATTACAATACCCCAATAGAAGAAACAATGTCTGCTTTACACGATCTAATAAAATATGGTAAAGTTCGTTACATTGGCGCTTCTGCCATGTATGCCTGGCAATTTCAAAAGGCACAATATACAGCGGAGAAGTATAACTTAACAAAATTTATTTCTATGCAGAACCATTACAACCTGATATATCGTGAGGAGGAGCGTGAAATGATACCATTGTGTATAGATCAAAAAATTTCATGTACTCCTTATTCTCCTCTTGCTTCCGGTCGTCTTTCTCGTGATTGGTCAATAGGAAGTCAAAGGAGTGAAACCGATCCTGTGTATAAAGCAAAATATTTGTCAAGTGCGGATATTGACAAACCAATTGCAGAGAGAGTAGCAGAAATTGCCAAAAAATACGAAATGAAAATGTCGCATATAGCACTTGCTTGGTTATTATCTAAACTTTATGTGGCTGCTCCGATTATTGGTGGAACAAGAATTGATTATGTTGAGGATAGTATTAAATCATTGGATGTTACCTTGTCTGAAGATGATATAAAATATCTTGAAGAATTATATTTACCACATAAAGTTGTTGGTGCGTTATAATATAAAAAATGATGAAAAAGCAAATTATTTTTATAGCAGCCATCTTGCTCTTCTGTTCCTGTGTGAAAAAAGAAAAACTGATTATCGGAGGAAGTGGATGGCAACAAATTGCCATTATTGACAAAGCTTCAGGAAAGATCGAATGGAAACATGAATTAGCGTCCGGAGAAGAATGTAATAAAGTGGAGATAACGCCAAAAGGACATGTATTATACACTTATAAACAGGGAGCAAAACTGATAGATCGTCAACATAAAACAATATGGGATTACAAAGTTGATGAGAGTGAAGAACTTCATTATGCCTCTTATTCACATGGGAATTATGTGTTGGCTATCTGCGGTACTCCTGCACGGATTGTGGAGTTAGGCCAAAGTGGAAGTCCCATAAAGGAAATCAGGTTTCAAACCGGTATTCCCAATATACACAACCAGTTTCGTCAGATACAGAAAACAGCTGATAACACTTACCTCATTCCATTGATGGGAAAATATAAAGTATCTGAAATAAATGAAGAAGGTCGGTTTATAAAAAGCGCCTTATGCGGAGGGACTCCATTTTCGGTAAAAGTACTGGACAACGGCAATTGGTTAGTATCATGCGGAGAAGGCAGGGCGTTGGTAGAGATTGATCCGGAAACAAAAGGAGTCGTCAAGACTATCGAAACAACCGATTTAAATTGGGGCACTTTACTCTATGTGGCTGAAGTTATCAGGTATAAAAATGGAAACACCTTAATTGCCAACTGGAACGGATACAGCGATGATAAATCACAACCACTTTTGATAGAGATCAATCCAACAAATCAGATTGTCTGGCGATTACCCTACAATCCTGAAATAATCAATATTTCTACTGTGTATTCTTTTCGTGAATAAATGGTTTATCCGTTAGGGATAAAATATTCTATTTGAATATCTTTTGTGTCCTGATACTCCCATTTTATTTGTCCGTCATCACTGATTTCAGAAGGATAATTAAATCGTATTTTAAATGTTCTGCCTCCAGACTCTTTTACTTTTTCAGCAAAATCAGTAAAAAAATGATTCATTTCGAATGCATTGGCTACACCTGTCTTATCTTTGGATTTTGTACCCGCCATGCGAATTGTGGCGCGTAAAAATAAATTAATAATGGTTTGACCATTTAGCTCTGAATACGCATTATCTCTGTCGTATGTTAAATGCCAATACAATGTCCGGTCTGTAGGCATCTCCAAAGCACTGATTATAAACATCAATCCTTTTAAATACACAAAATCTCCATCCCAAATAGGTGTAATAATTGGCATTTCATCAATCATCGCCTTAGAAGTATCGCTTGCAAATGGATTAGAACTTAGCGGCCATCTGTCCACATCAGCTTTATCAAAAATGTCAGCTATTATAAAGCCGTTGGCTTCTATATTTTCATAACTATTTTCAGGTGCATCATAATCAATTTCATAAGAAACATAAAAACAATCGCCATCGTGCGCAGATGGTTCCTGAAAACGAATATGATAAAAAGATTCTATTTCACTAACATCCAACAAATTTTTTCCTGACTTGAAATCAAAACGCACAACGCCAAATGCTTGTCCACTAACAATATTTCGCCCTTCTCCCATACAAGACGCGAGCAGAAACAAGGAAGCAAAAAACAAACCAACCTTCTGTAAAAAAAATTTCTCCATAATTTTTGATATTTAATTATTCAATATATTTATATTTTTAAAATCCAAAACGAAATCCGGCTTGCAAAGATACATGAAAAGGTTTATCCGACCTAATAGTTTCGATAGAACTTTTGTTATCAAAATAATAATTAGCCCCACCTTCTATATATGCATTGACAAATTTTATAATCGGATAATTCGCTCCAATACGCATATTTACAGACCATTGCATCTCTTTCATCCGCACAAATTCTTTTTCTGTTTTGTAAGCATCATCTTCGTAATAATAACTCTTTGTTTTGATATTTCCTCCCACATTCCATTCGGCCATTACGCCTGCGGTCGTGTAGAATCGGAATTTATTCAATTCGGCAATTTTATAACTCAGTCCTAAAGGAATGCCCACAAAATGTAACTGCTGTTTGTACTTATCCGGAAAATCCAATGAATTTCTCCATTCCGATGACAATAAAGTATATACCAGTCCACTTTGCAATGCCCAACGGTTGTTCAAGGCATATCCAACGCCAATCCCGAATGATATGGGTTGTTTGTGTCTTATATCAACTCTTGACAGTTTGGTCGCATTGTATTCTGAAACTGATTCCGATGTGTTCGCTAAAAAATCATTGAAATTATCATTTCTTCTTACAGGAGTTTCCATATACCAATTTCCATTATTCAAAGCACGTATTGCAAATATTGCATCATCACTTCGACTTAAATTAGCGAATCCTCCCCCATTGGTACCCACGGAATAACTGCCTCCACCTGCGCCGATAGTCCATCTCTTGCTCGCTTTTTTCTTCATTTTTATAGGCGTTGCATCTGCAATGTACCGGGTTTTTGGCAAAAATAATTGTTCGGGCAACACATTTTTTGTAAAACTGATTGATGGATATGGTAGCGACGGTAAAGTAGATAAGGTGGTTAAGGAGCTTAATGGAATAATTAGCGAAGCAGTTTCCCTGATTTTTACAGTTTCCGTCGTTTTGGAAACTGTAAAATTGTACTGCTCTGAGGTCGAATGATTATTATCAGTTTTCTTAATTGCAGCATTTTCCCCTAATTCGAAATTCCTGATTCCTGATTCATAAATATCAATTGCTTCCCCTGTTGCAGCAATTATCGTTACTTCGCGGGTATTATTAAAATAAAAATAACTTCCTGCTATCATAAAAAATAAAGCTATTGCCGCAGCCACATAGTACCATCTCCAAGCAAAAACAACTTTTTTATCCGGCAGCAGACTTTCAATCGTTTTCCAGTCCTCAGGCAAGGTATCTACCTCAAAATCTTTTAATTTCGACCGGATTATTTCTTCCCATTGTTCTCTTTCTTCCACGTTATTGTAATTAGTTCTCAATATTTTTGACAAGGGAGCATGCCCCCCTGTCTAATTCTTAATTCTTATCTCCCGACTCCCTCATGCGTTTCTGCAACCAAATCCTTGCCCTTGCATACTGCGAGCGGGAAGTGGCTTCTGAAATTTGTAGCATATCCCCTATTTCCTTATGCGAATAACCCTCAATGGCAAAAAGATTAAATACCGTCCGAAAACCGTCAGGAAGTTGTCGTACCAATTCCAAAATCATTTCTGCCGAAAGTCGTGAGACTGTCGAGTTATCTTCTGCTGTTGATTGAATACTATTCAAATCCATTGTATCATATAAAAAATCCTTCTTACGTAAATGCTCCATAATCAAATTCTGAAATATCTTTCGAATCCAGGACTCTAACGAGCTTTTGCCGGAAAACTGGTTGAGAGAAGTAAATACTTTCACAAATCCATCCTGCAATAAGTCACGGGCTGTTTCTCTGTTGCCCACATAACGCAAACAGAGCCCCATCATCTTACGTGAATACAAGAAATATAACTCTTCATGAGCGCTTCTTTCTCCATTCAGACAACCTTTTATCAGTTGTTTTTCAATCATTGACTAAATGCAAACACGCAGCATTTACGTTTCTCTTCATTATAGACGAGAGTTTTCTCAAAAACGTTGCATGCATAATAAAAAAAATCCATGCAAAAGTAAGTAGAATTATGCAATTATGACTTTACATTAGTGTAAAGAATTGTATAAAGTTTAACTTCGGAACTGAAGCTATGGAGACTAATTGATTAAATTAATCTTTCAATCATTCAGTTATTCGTCACTCAAAATTGTTTTGTTCGGTTTAAATTCGTAATTCATAATTCGTAATTCGTAATTGATTTATATCTTTGCACAGAAATTTAGCTGTTGATATATGGATAAAAGTATTATAACGTTTGAAGAGAACAAAAAAAGTCAGCATTTTATCGAACAAGTGGTTGAGAAAGATTTGGCCAACGGTGTGAATGCCGGACGTATCCAGACTCGTTTTCCGCCTGAACCAAACGGTTATTTGCATATAGGACATGCAAAAGCTATTTGTCTGGATTTTGGGATTGCCCAAAAGTATCATGGTATTTGTAATCTGCGATTTGACGACACAAACCCTATTAAAGAAGACGTCGAATATGTGGATTCCATTATGGAAGATATTCAATGGTTGGGTTTTCAATGGGAAAATGTTTTTTATGCCTCAGATTATTTCCATCAATTATTTGACTTTGCCATTGAACTGATCAAAAAAGGACATGCTTATATAGATGAACAAAGCTCCGAAGAAATTGCCATGCAAAAAGGCGCCCCAACTCAACCTGGCATTGAAAGTCCTTTCCGAAACCGGCCTGTCAACGAAAATCTGGATCTTTTTATTCGGATGAACAACGGCGAATATAAAGAGGGAAGCATGACGCTTCGCGCTAAGATTGATATGTCATCGCCCAATATGCACTTTCGCGATCCCATTATCTATCGCATCATTAATACGCCGCACCACCGCACAGGCACCCAATGGAAAGTATATCCCATGTATGATTTCGCACATGGACAAAGCGATTACTTTGAGGGAGTTACACACTCATTGTGTACGCTCGAATTTGAAGTGCACCGTCCAATCTATGATTATTATATTGATTTGCTGAAAGGCAACGGCGATTACCGCCCGTGTCAAACGGAATTTAACCGCCTGAACCTGACTTACACGGTCATGAGTAAACGCAAACTGCTCGAATTGGTAAAAACCAATTTGGTAAGCGGCTGGGACGACCCGCGAATGCCGACAATTTGCGGACTTCGCCGCAGGGGATATACCCCGTCTTCCATTCGCGCTTTTGTAGATCGTATCGGTTATACAAAATATGAAGGAACGGTTGATATGGCGCTTCTCGAACATTCCATCCGCGAAGACCTGAATGCTACCGCACGCCGTGTTGCAGCAGTTATCAATCCTGTCAAACTGATCATTACTAACTACCCTGAAACACAAACGGAAATGATGTATTCGGTCAATAATCCCGAGAAACCCGAAGAAGGTGCTCATCAAATCGCATTCACTCGTGAACTCTATATTGAAAAAGACGATTTTATGGAAAATGCGCCGAAAAACTACTTCCGTTTGACAGAAGGTCAGGAAGTACGCCTGCGATGTGCCTATATCGTAAAATGCACGGGTTGTAAGAAAAATGCGGAAGGCGATGTAGTCGAAGTGTATGCCGAATACGACCCATTGACAAAAAGTGGTATGCCCGACAGTGGACGGAAAGTGAAAGGGACGATACACTGGGTATCGGTTGACCATGCTATTCAGGCAGAAGTGAGGTTATACGACCGTTTATTTATGGATGAGTTTCCAATGGAACAAAAAGATAAAACTCTATCCGAACTGCTTAATCCAGACTCTCTTAGAGTATTACCCCGCTGCTTTGTCGAAGAAGAGTTAGTCAATGCCAAACCTTTCGACCATTTTCAATTTCAACGGATAGGCTATTTCAATCTTGACCCTGACAGCAAAAAAGACAAATTGATTTTCAACCGAACGGTTTCATTGAAAGATACATGGAAGAAAATCAATAACTGATTCGTAATTCCTAATTCGTAATCCCTGATTTATAGTATATGGATGATCTCGTGAAACGCTATCTTGATATGGAAAACAGTGGTACCGGTATTTATTTTGATGCCGACGACATTGTTGAACTATTAGATTATTTCGAAGAGATAGACGATTTAGATCACTTTAAGAAAGTATTGAAAATCGGGGAAAAATTACATCCGTACAATATAGATATTAAGATACGAATATGTAAAGCCTATATATACGACAATGATTATGAAAAGGCGCTTTCAATGATTGAATTACTGAACGACATAAGCAATCATGAATTGAATTTGTTGAAATTCGAATGTCTATGTGCTTTAGATCGTTACAATGAATTACTCACTTGTCTTGAGACCATGCAAAACGATTCAATGGAGGAATTACAGGACGTTTATGAATATTTGACAATGATGTTGCGAGAACAATACAATAGTAAAAATGCATATGATTTAGTCAGACGCGGTCAGGTTTTATTTCCCGATAGTGTGATATTGAAAGAAGAATTGTGTTATCACCTTGATAATAATGGAGATACCGAGAAGGCGGTTGAGATTTGCAAGGAATTAATTGACTATGATCCTTATAGTGTGGACTATTGGTACATACTGGGACGATTATATGCAATCATGGGTATTTATGACAAGGCAATTGATGCTTTCGACTTTGCATTGGTATGTGATAATTCAGATTTGGAAGTAAAAATCCTGAAAGCTTTCTGCTATTTACTTTGCGGGAATTACGAAAAATTGGTTGAGGTATTCAAGGCTGTATTTCCTGATGACAACAAATATATTGTCAAGTTTATTAGTCCATATCTGAATGCTGCAAGAGATGCCGACTACGCATATATGTTGCTGAAAAAAATGATTAAAAGGTATGATAACCAGGATACTGACGATTTTCAACTATTAATGTCTGATAATAAAGATACAGAAGAAATAAATGGTCTGTTATCCATTGCTGATTGTTTTCCCTCAAGCGTTGTATTTCTTCTTTGCAAAGAACTACAGCTAATGGCTGAAGGCAAAGAAGATACTCTAAAAAATGTCGAACAAATTATTCAATTTATATATCAAAAAGGCACCGATAATGAAAATTTCCGATTGGACATTAAAAGTAAATTATATAAAGCATCCAAACAAAAAATCGAATTAATATATAAACAACAAATGCCCTGTATTGAATCAGGAGAGCATGATGATTGCCTCGAATGCAATATCATAAGATATTTACTTGATGGAAATATAAGCATGTTTTGCCAATTGTATATTCAAACTTCGCCTGAAGCGATTTTCGAACATTTAGGAAAAGTATTTCCTGCTGCAACAAAACGAAACAAACAAAAGAAAGGTTATTTACGCTCAGGCGAAATATTCAGAAACTATCACAGCAATATCTCTTCCAACAAATTAACCGAGAAGTTTATAACCGATAAAAACCTTCACAACTAAAAAATGAAATTGCTCAAAACTAAGATTTTTGGAATAGCGCTACTATGCTTGCTTACTGCTTTTCTGAATGCCAAGCCGAATGACGAACAGAAAATTGAAGTAAAACAATCTTTTGTGGAGAAAGTGACTGCATGGTATATGGACCATATGAACTATGGCACCATTACCCTGTTAATGACTATCGAAAGTTCTTTTATCCCTTTTCCTTCAGAAATAATTGTGCCTCCGGCAGCCTATAAGGCAAGTCAAGAGAACAGCGAAATGAATATCATATTAGTCGTTGTTTTTGCAACAATGGGTGCCTTACTCGGCTCTTTATTTAATTATTATCTCGCCCTGTGGTTAGGACGTCCTATTATCTATCGTTTTGCTGAAAGCAGATGGGGGCGAATGTGCATGCTGAGTGCAGAAAAAGTACAAAAGGCTGAGACTTATTTTAACAAACACGGGAATAGCTCCACATTTATTGGCCGGCTAATCGTTGGTGTCCGACAACTAATATCCATTCCGGCCGGACTGTCACGTATGTCACTGGTACCTTTTCTTGCTTATACAGCGCTTGGCGCCGTAATTTGGAACATTATCCTTGCAGTGTTAGGCTATATCGCTCACGGACAAACATCACTGATCAATCAATACAACAAAGAAATTTCGTATATTTTGCTTTTACTATGTAGTCTTTTCATCTGTTATTTAATGTATAATGGCTTTATTAAAAAAAATAACAGAAATAAAAATGGTTTATAATAATTAGCGACCTGTTTTTCGTCTATAATTTACAATAAATCTGAATGAATTAAAAAATTTATCTTTTATACTAATAATTAATACTTTATCTTATGGAAAAAGAATATTTTTACCTGAACGGAGATGTCAAAATTGGCCCATTATCATTAGATGCCTTGAAAAGCGCTCCCATTTCCAGCACAACCCTGGTGTGGAATAATTCGTTGCCCGATTGGGTTGAGGCAGGTTCATTACCTGAATTCGCCGATTTTTTTATATCCGTTGCTCCTCCACCTCCTGCGGCAAATTATAGTGTGAGTAACTTTTCAATCAGGGGCAATTTTAACAATGTAGAAAAACCTCCAATGCCGGAAAATTATTTAGTTTGGAGTATCATCACAACAATTCTTTGTTGTTGGCCAATAGGGATCTTTTCAATTATTAATGCTGCTAAAGTAAATTCAGCCTATATTGCAGGAGATTATGAGGGATCCTTAAAAGCGTCATCCAATGCAAAAAAACTGATGATTTTGAATATTTGTGCAGGCGTTATTATATATATTATTGTAGGGATAATATATGCCATTATGGGCGTTGCTTATCTTGGTGCATTGAGTCTGTAGATAATTGGAAAATTGAGAATCAAACCCATATCCATTTTAAATTCTTAATTATCAATTATTTAAAATATATTTCCCTGATAAAGATTTTCAAAACCTGGATTTTCGTCAGGCATTTCTGGTTCATCAGGATTTAACTCTTTGGCCTTCTCTTCATCAGCCAATGCGCCTTTATGATCACCGATTTGTTGCTTTACATCAGCTCTTGCAACGTATGCTTCTGCAAAATTTTCAATATTTTCAATGGCTTCGTTATAAAGGGCTAAAGCATTTTCGTATTTTTCTTCAACCATCAATAAACGACCTGCCGGAAGGTAAGCTGCTTCGTTAAAAGGATTCAGTTCCAAAACCGACTGATAGTCAAACAAAGCCGCTTCATGATTGCCAAGTAACTCTTGGATACGACCTCGAAGCAAATATGCCGTTTCATTTTCAGGCGCCAGTTCTATTACTTTTTCGATTGCGGCTAAAGCCTCATCACCCTTTTCCATCGCAAGGTAAATATCGGCACGTAAGGTATATCCCTCTATAAAATCCTCTTGGACGCCGATTGCTTTGTCTATATGGCCGATAGCCTTTTCAAATTCACCCATTTTTTGTGCTGTTTTGGCTAACAGAAAATAAGACGTATTGTTATCGGATTCCAACTCAATGATTTGCTCGCAATCGGCTATGGCTTCCGGGTATCGTTCATTCATATACAGGAAATTTGCACGCATCAATAAGGAAGCAACCGGTTCTTCGCCTGTTGCTACAATATCATCGAGAGTTTTAAGCGCTTCATCACTCATATTCAGTGAATTATATGCCGCTAAAAGATATTTCATTGTTTCCAGATCATGCTGCATTTTCAGCGCTTCAGTAAAACATTTCATTGCGTATTTCGGTTTATTAATCTGCAACGCACGAATACCATCATATTTCAGCAAATCGAATTGCTGAAGTCTATTGTCTTCTTCTGTTTTTGACGAAGAAAAAAAAGACGAAAATAATCCCATCACACTGTTCTTTTTATATAACGATTGCAAAAGTACATTTTTTTTTAAAAAATGATTTTTTTTTTGCGTATTTCAACAATATTGATTTAATTTGCAGCGTTAACAATATTGTTAAATAAATTTGTTAAATATTTTTGTTAATGACAAAGGAACAAGCTATATTAGAAGCCGCCGAACAAGAATTTTTGGATAATGGGTTCGAAGCAGCTAAAACAACCAGGATTTGCAAACTCGCCGGTGTCACACATGCCATGCTACATTATTATTATAGGACAAAAGAAAATCTTTTTGAAAAAATATTTGAGAAAAAAATCAATTTATTGAAAGATTCATTATTTGTCTTTATGGACAAATCAGATATGCCCTTTCTGGAAAAAGTGCAACGTTCTATTGAATTACATTTCGATTTTCTCAGAGCCAATGCCAATTTGCCGCGTTTTGTGATTAATGAACTGATATTTAAGCCTAAACGCTTAGATTTATTTAAAGAAAAAATACACATTATCGGAACAAATGTATTAAGCAGAATATCGCAGGAAATAGAAAGGGAAGTAAAACAGGGTACTATCAACCCTATCGAATCTGTTGATTTATTGTTAAATATTGCTTCTGTAAATGTTTTTGTGTTTGCCACCATGCCCTTATTAAGGGCTTTTGCAGTGGAGGTGTACGGCAATGAAAATGCTTTTTTCGAAGCACGTAAAAGAGAGAATGTAGAAATAATCCTAAGAAGACTTAAACGAATTGACAATTGAAAATTATAAAAAACTCTTAATTATAAGTTTTTAACTGTAATGATATGAACCGGATAGCAAACATAATTATTATTACAATGTGTGCCATCACAGCGTATGGACAAATCACATTGGAACAGTGTCAGACACTTGCACGTGACAATTATCCGTTGCTAAAGCAATACGGATTGATCAATCAAATTACGGAGTATTCCATGGAGAATGCAACAAAAGCGTATCTGCCTCAGTTTGCTTTGACTGCGCAGGCAACATATCAAAGTGATGTAGCCTCTTTTCCCAATCAAATGACTGCCCTGTACGAACAAATCGGTATCCAAATGAAAGGGCTGAATAAAGATCAATACAGAGTAGCACTCGAAGTGAATCAAACGATTTGGGACGGTGGCGCTACGAAAGCGCAAAAGGACATTGCAAAGGCGGAAGGAGAATTGTCTAAACAAGGTATTGAAGTTGAATTATATACGCTTCACGACCGTATCAACAATCTCTATTTCGGCATCCTGATTCTTTCCGAACAGTTGGTGCAAAACGCTTTGTTACAGGAGTTATTGGAAAGCAATTTGAAATCCGTTAATGCCCATATAAATAACGGCACAGCCATGCCAGGAGATGCAAATGTAATCAAAGTAGAATTGTTGTCGGCAAGCCAGCAGCGTACACAAATAGAAAGCGCTAAAGATGCATACTGCTCAATATTGTCCGTCATGACAGGAAAAGAAATAAACAGATCAAGTACCTTTGTAAAACCACAACCGCAACCTCTCTCTGTAATGCCAAATAATCGCCCCGAACTTCAACTTTTCAATTCACAATCCGCACAGTTTGAAGCGCAGAAACAGGCCATAAACTCATCAGTCATGCCACGAATAGGTTTGTTTGCTCAGGGTTTTTATGGTAATCCGGGATTAAATCTATTCAAAGATATGACCGAAAATAAATGGACATTAAATTATGTGGCAGGCATACGATTTCAATGGAATATCGGTAATTATTATACACTCAAAGGCAATTTACAAAAACTGTCGCTTGCCCAACAAAGGATAGAGAGTCAACGTGAAACGTTTCTTTTCAATACCGATTTGGCATCAATCCAACAACACAATGCCATCGAAAAGATGCACAGGATAATGGCCGATGATTCGGAAATCATACAGCTTCGTACCTCCATTCGCAAAACATCGGAAGCCAAATATACCAACGGCACCATCACAGTAAGCGAACTGCTACGCGATATTATCGCCGAAAGCCAGTCCACACAAGCTAAAGCGCTGCATGAAATCGAATGGCTGAAAAGTATATACGACTTGACAAATACGTTGAATAATTGAAAATTGAAATACAATAATATGAAAATGACAAAAAACAAACCAATCTTGATTAACTTGTTTTTACTGATGCTTTTATCCGCGTGTGGAAACAAGCAACATAATTTTGATGCGACCGGCAGTTTTGAGACTGCCGAAGTAATTGTTTCGAGCGAAGCAGCCGGAAGAATCCTTTCTTTCGATATTATTGAAGGGATGGAATTGTCTTTCAACGAAAAAGTAGGCGTGATTGATTCCGTGCAACTGTATCTGTCGAAACTGCAACTGATGAAAAATATTTCATCCATTGAAAGCAACAAACCCAACGTAAGTGCTCAAGTCGCCGCCACCCGCGAACAGTTGCTTAAACAGCAAACCGAACGCACACGTATCGAAAACCTGCTCCGATCGGAAGCCGCCACTCAAAAACAGTTAGACGACATAAATTCAGTGATTACTGTACTCGAGCGACAACTTACAGCGCAACTTTCTACACTGAATAACAGCGTTTCAAGCCTGAATGCCCAAAGTTCTGCGTTAGAAATCCAAATCGCGCAGATTGAAGACCGTTTGTCGAAATGTATCATTCAATCTCCCATTGCGGGAACGGTATTGGCCAAATATGTCGAAGCAGGCGAACTGGCTGTTGTTGGTAAGCCACTATTCAAAGTGGCGGATATGAAACATGTTTTCCTTCGTTCTTATTTTACTTCGGGACAGCTGGCTCATATTAAGTTGGGACAAGCGGTAACTGTATATGCTGATTTCGGAGGCGAAAACAGACGTGAATACAGAGGGAGTATCACATGGATTTCAGATAAAAGCGAATTTACTCCTAAAAGCATACAAACCAAGAAAGACCGCGAAAATTTGGTCTATGCCGTCAAAATATCGGTCGAAAATGACGGATATATCAAAATAGGGATGTATGGAGAGGTGGAAATTGATAATTGACACTCTGATAATATGGCATACAATCCTGACATTCAACTTAGTAGCTGTATCCGTCTGCAAAAATACGATTATTCGCAGGAAGGAATGTATTAGCTAACGATATTCGTACAAAACCGTCAATGTGTGTTCATGAAAAAATAGACGGTGAAATGAAGTTGAATAAATGCCGAATAAATTAACAATCCAATCAAATGGGTAAAAAATGAATGATTTACAAAATAAATATACAGCCGTCAGTATTCAGCACATCAACAAGTCGTATGATAAAATTAATGCGCTAAGTGATATTAATTGCGAAGTAGATAAGGGCGAATTATTTGGCATCATCGGACCGGACGGGGCAGGGAAAACTACGTTATTTCGCATTCTCACAACGTTGATTCTTGCCGATAACGGAACAGCTATGGTCAATGGGCTGGACGTCGTACAAGATTTTAAACAAATCCGTAGATGCGTCGGTTATATGCCCGGACGTTTTTCGCTCTATCAGGATATGACTGTTGAGGAAAATCTGACTTTTTTTGCCTCCGTATTCGGAACGACAATTGAAGAAAATTATGCATTGATTGAGGACATTTACAAGCAAATTGAGCCATTCAAGACACGCCGTGCAGGAAAATTATCAGGTGGGATGAAACAAAAACTGGCGCTCTCGTGCGCGTTAATCCATAAACCGACTATCCTGTTTCTCGACGAACCAACCACAGGTGTTGACCCTGTCTCACGCAAGGAGTTTTGGGAAATGCTTAGACGGCTCAAAAAACAGGGCGTTACCATCCTGGTAAGCACACCGTACATGGATGAGGCAACCTTGTGCGACCGGATAGCCTTGATACGCGACGGAGAGTTTCTGAAAATAGACACACCACAGCAAATCATTAACCAGTTCGACGAAAAGCTATGGGCTGTTTCAGGCGACCGAATGTCGAAACTGTATTCTGACCTGCACCATATCCCGCAAATCAAAAGTTGCTTTGCATTTGGCGATACTCATCACATAACCTTAACATCAGACAAACTGACAATGAGCGAACTGAAAAATCATTTAACCGCCCTGTCACATACCAATATTGAAATAAAACCTATTAAAGCCACTATCGAAGACTGCTTCATGTCAATAAATTGAAAATGGGAAATAGAGGAAATGAATAAAAATAATATTTGAGAATGAATCGTACGGACGGGTTTCAAACCCGTCCGTACACTAAATAAATTCCAATGATAGAAAAAGTAATAATTGTAGAAAATCTCACTAAATGTTTCGGATCATTCATCGCCGTCGACAACATCTCGTTTGAAGTATATCAAGGCGAAATATTCGGTTTTCTGGGCGCCAACGGAGCAGGTAAGACAACGGCCATGCGGATGCTGTGCGGATTGAGCAAGCCTACATCAGGCAAAGGAACAGTCGCCGGATTCGACATCTCCCGACAATCTGAAAAAGTAAAAAAGAACATTGGATACATGAGTCAGAAATTCTCACTCTACGAGGAATTGAAAGTATGGGAAAACATCCGTCTGTATGCCGGTATATATGGCATGAAAAGCCGTGAAATCGCTGAAAAGACAGACGAATTGCTCACTACACTAAATTTTTATGATGAACGTAATACATTCGTAAGTGCCCTTCCGTTAGGCTGGAAACAAAAATTAGCATTCTCGGTATCCATCTTCCACGAACCGAAAATCGTTTTCCTTGACGAACCTACAGGAGGTGTTGACCCTGCCGTCCGCCGGCAATTCTGGTCAATGATTTATGAAGCGGCCGACCGGGGAATCACAGTCTTCGTCACCACTCATTATATGGACGAAGCAGAATATTGCAACCGTGTATCTATCATGGTTGATGGTCAAATTCATGCGCTGGATACTCCACGAAATCTGAAGAAACAATTTAATACAGACAGCATGGGTGAAGTCTTTTACCGGCTGGCACGTGGCGCCGTTCGTTCTGATAATTAATGCACAAACAACTATGAGTAATCGAAAACAGTTTACATTTTTGGCTTTTGTCCGAAAAGAGTTTTATCATATCTTTCGCGATAAACGTACGATGCTGATATTGATCGGCATACCGATTGTACAGATTATCTTGTTCGGATTTGCCATCTCTACGGAAGTGAAAAATATCAAAGTAGCGATTTTAGACCCGACACCTAACGAAATTACCCGTCAGATCGTGGAACGCATCAGTGTAAGCGAATATTTTATCATCAACGCTTACCTGAATTCGCCTGATGAAATAGATCGCATCTTTCAGACAGATAAAGCCGATATGGTCATTACATTCAGTCCGCATTTTTCGGAAAACCTCTATTCAAAAGATGGCTCACAGGTATTACTGATTCCAGACGCTTCAGATACGAATATGGCTACAACTGTAAGTATGTATATGAACGGGATTGTCAGTTTGTTTATGACTGAAAAAATGCCGGATAAAAACATGCCCGGCGTGACGGCCAATATCCGAATGCTGTACAATCCTCAACTGAAAAGTTCTTATAATTTTGTGCCTGGTATCATGGGATTAATCTTGATGCTGATTTGTGCCATGATGACTTCTATTTCAATTGTTCGCGAAAAGGAAATAGGGACTATGGAAGTGTTGCTCGTATCCCCCGTTAAGCCTATCTATATTATCCTCTCGAAGATGATTCCTTATTTAGTGATTTCGTGTGTCAACTTTACGACGATTCTGTTGCTGGCTGTATTTATGCTGGATGTACCGCTGGCAGGAAGTCTTTTTTGGATAACGTGTATTTCATTGTTGTTTATCTCTGTATCGCTTGCGTTGGGAGTACTGATCTCGACGCTTACACAAACGCAAATGGCAGCTATGTTGGTATCGGGAGCTGTACTGATGATACCAGTGATCATGCTGTCGGGCATGATATTTCCGGTCGAAAGCATGCCATGGCCATTGCAAATTATCTCGCATATCGTTCCGGCCAAATGGTATATTGCTGCTATCAAGAAACTGATGATTGAGGGACTGCCTGTCAGGTTTGTCGTCAATGAACTTGTTGTCCTGCTTGCAATGGCCTTGTTTCTGATTGGAGTAAGTTTGAAAAATTTTAAAAACCGCTTAACCTGATGATAAAGTTTCTGCTTGAAAAAGAATTTAAACATTTCTTTCGCAATCCTTTTCTGCCCAAATTGATTGTGATATTTCCCATTATGATTATGTTGGTCATGCCTTGGGTTACAACGCTGGATATCAAAAACATCAACATCATCATTGTAGATAATGACCATAGTAAGCTCTCCGAACACCTGATTCGCGACATCAGCCGCTCAGGCTATTTCCACCTTGAAGATGTGACTGGCGATTACGAAAGTGCGATGAGCGGTATCGAATACGGCGTTGCCGACGTTATCCTTGAAATCCCGTCCAATTTTGAAAAAGACCTGACGACGACATCGTCTGCACCAGTTCAGATATCCATCAACACGGTAAACGGCACAAAAGGCTCACTGGGAGGAAGTTATCTGGGGCAGATTCTGCTTACCTTCTCAAGAAACATAATGGAAACCGGCGGAAACGGCAATCCTGCTTTTAGCATGACTCCAAATGTCGAAATGATCATCCAAAACAGATACAATCCGTATCTTGACTACAAAACGTTTATGATTCCCGCCTTAATGATCATCCTGCTAATTGTATTATGCGGCATCCTTCCTGCATTGAATATTGTCGGCGAAAAAGAAATGGGAACCATCGAACAAATCAATGTCACACCTATCCCCAAGTTTCTGTTTATCTTTGCCAAACTGATTCCATATTGGATTGTTGGATTTGTTGTACTAAATATATGTATGCTTCTGGCTTATCTGGTCTATGGATTGACTCCTGTAGGTAATATATTCATTATCTATTTGTTTGCTTTGATGTTTGTATTTACAATATCCGGATTTGGCCTGGTTATTTCAAATTATTCAGCGACGATGCAACAGGCTTTGTTTGTCACATTTTTTTTCATTATGATCTTCCAATTGATGAGCGGACTGCTGACTCCTATCCGTTCGATGCCCGAATGGGCGCAATGGATAACCGTTTTCATTCCACCCAAATACCTTATTCATGCTTTCCGCCAACTCTACCTCAAAGGAAGCGCTTTCAGTGACTTGACGACTGACTTTTTTGCGTTACTCGGCTTTGTATGCTTCTTTAGCGCTTGGGCAGTATTAAGTTATAAAAAAAGTAACTAGAACTCTCCGAAAAATAATCTACCGGATAGGTTTTTTCCACAGAAAAGTTATTTGTTGTAAAAAAATTTAATAAATTTGCCGCGTGAAATATCAAAAAGTAATTATGACTAAATAATAAAAGATAAAATGGGAAAAATTAAAATTGCAATTATCGGAATAGGAAATTGCGCAAGCTCTTTAATACAAGGGCTGTATTATTACGAGGGAAACAGTTCTTCAAAACCTATTGGCGTCATGCACAAAACTATTGGCGACTACGATATTAGTGATATTGAAGTTGTTGCAGCCTTTGACGTGGATAAGAGAAAAGTCGGATTGGATGTTAGTGAAGCTATTTTTGCAAAGCCGAATTGTACAAAAGTATTTCATCCTGATGTTCCGCTAATGGGTGTAAAAGTAAAAATGGGGAAAATCCTTGATGGCGTTTCTGAACAAATGAATGAGTATCCCGATAAAGACAAAACCTTCGTGCTTGCGGAGAGTAATGAGCTGTCAGAAGATGAAATTATAGCTCTATTAAAAAGCACACAAACAGATGTTTTAGTCAACTATCTTCCCGTCGGTTCGGAAGAAGCTACTAAATTTTATGCAAACTGCGCATTAAATGCAGGTGTTGCATTTGTCAATAATATACCGGTTTTTATCGCATCAAACCCTGAATGGGAAAAACGGTTCAAAGAAAAAAATCTTCCTGTCGTTGGCGATGACATCAAAGCACAGGTAGGAGCTACAATCGTTCACAGGGTATTGTCAGATTTATTCAAGAAAAGAGGTTGCTCGTTAGACAAAACCTATCAGTTAAATTTTGCAGGCAATACAGATTTTCTGAATATGAAAATAGGAAATAACAGATTGGTTTCAAAGAAGATATCAAAAACAGAGGCTGTTCAATCTGTTGTGCCGCAGCGGATGCCTTCCGACGATATTCATGTTGGTCCCAGTGATTTTATCGCATGGAAGAAGGATAATAAAATCTGCAACATTGTGATGGAAGGAAAAATGTTTGGAGATGTGCCTTTTGATTTGGAATTAAAACTTTCAGTCGAAGACTCACCAAACTCAGCAGGCGTAGCTATTGATGCCATCCGACTTGCCAAATTAGCTCTTGACAGAAAAATAGGAGGCGCCTTATTTGAAGTATCTGCTTATTTATGCAAACATCCGCCAATTCAATACACAGATGATGAAGCCTATAATTTAGTTGAAAAGTTTCTCAACAGCTGAAAATACTATTTGGCATCATTTATCTCTTGAACTCTTCGTACACGGATAACGTTGATTTTTGTAGCTTTTATTGCATTGCTATTACTAAATACCGCATTGCTTTGGCGTAATATTGCTTTTTTACAGCCTGTTGTTCGGCCGTTGAAATATTTTGACGTGCTACTTATTAACGAAAATAAAGCGCATCTCCATGGAGAAAAGTTTCTTTTTGATGCTGTTTACTGCTGCCGGGCTTTTGTCTGCCGTCAATTCGTCAACTCAAAGCTATACGTCTTCAACGGATGAAAAACTGAACACGCCTCAGGCAATTCTACATCCGGCGAATGATGACGAATACTTTTTAAATTTCCGGCTTAACAATTTTGCTCCTGCTACAGAGCCGTTTATCAAAGAGCGGTATATGGACTGCGACAGGCGAACGCAACAAAGGCGTGATTTATCGCCGTAACACAGTCAAGGGGGAAGCCATCAGTGATAAAAATGACTTTGCAGACGTGAATGCCGCCTTGACGTGCGTTGACATAAACGGAGACGATCTGCCGCTTAACAACCCGCTTCCCACACCGATGATATTTGAAGATAACCGGTTGATTGGCAATGTAAACCTGATTGCGTTCGGTTCGGGATACGGCATTGGCGGAAGCGCGCATTTTTACCGTTCAAAGTTGGAGAAAATCAGCCATACGGACGGTCATTTTGCACCCTTTCGATTGGGATTCTGGTATTGGAACACACGCGATAATTATATGATTGACGCGATATGCGGCGAAGGAGTCGATTTGGAACAGCCGCCCCGGTTTTACGGAAGTACAAGGTATATAGAGGTATTTTACGGGCAAACCAAAAAGGTATTCGTTACAGACCGTTGCAATGGCGTTCCTTTGTGCAATACCGCCATTACCATTTCGACCGAAGGCCGCCAACCGATCCATACAAAAACGGACAACGAAGGTTATGTGACATTCGAAATGCTTACTGTAAGACATCTGAAAGCCGACAATGTGATTTCACACACCGACTACGTATCATACTCTTTTGCCGTTGCAGGTCATCCGGCCTGTACCATTGCAACGGAAGCGCTGAAAATCCGCGAGGGTATTGCGCTCGACGATCCGTTGTGCGATCCATCCATAAACGCCGGCGTTATAGCAAACAGCAAAGTAATTATTTTCCCCAGCCCTGCAAGCAGTGTTATCTATCTGAATGGACTTATCGGCAATGAAACAATCCGTATCATAGATTCGGCAGGCCGTCTGTTGCTTACGCAAAAAGCAACAAGTCAAAGCGAGAAGATCGAGGTAAGCGGTTTTGCTTCCGGTTTTTATTTGATAGAGATCGAAGGGACGAAACCGGCGGAGACGTTTAAGGTTGTGATTCGTTGATAGCCTTTACGCTTGAGGAAAGCCGTAATGATTTTTTTTTCGATTTTTCACACACGTTGTCATCGTACATACATCGCACGAATACAGTCTCTTTTTGACATTTTGACCGATTCCGATTATGCCGCTGACCGATTTAATCGGTATCATCAGGCAGGATTCGGTCAACGTCACGCCGCAAAAATGTGCGGGGAAAAAGGCAAACAGTTTTCGCTGTTCTGCCAACAACCAGTCGCAATAACCCGGACTGTAACTGTTACTTACCGACAATCCCCACTCTGCCATATCCCGCTCAATGCTGTCTTTCATCACAGTCACAGTTGCTTCGGCTATGACAGACCCCAGACTGTCAGCAAAAAAAGTGCGTACCATATCATCGTCCTGCTTAATTTTGTTATACCAGGCATCAAAGCCTTTTCCGGCAGTAGCAAGAAACACAGCAAAGTGTGCTGCTTCACGCAACGACGAAGCAATAATTTTCCCGGATTGCAATGTGGTATCGTCTATTTGTATATGCTCACTGTCTAACCGTTTTCCGGGATGCATGGTATAACCGTACTCAGGTGTACAGCAGGCAGATAGTTCGTCAATCATTTGATCAATCTGTTCCATAAATGGTTTTTCAGGGGCCTGATTGCCGTAGCCCATTAAAAGAAATAATTCTTGACGGTCTATCTTTAAATCGCTGAAAGGCACTATTTTGTGGAATATTGTGGTGAGTTCCATATTGAAAGATTTGTTTAAATTCAAAGGGGTTCGTGTTATTTAATTCGATTTATATGCGCAACATTGGCTAAATTCACACTGACAGTAATGCCTATCTGTGCTAAAGTCAAGGATAAATATTTCTTTTTAATCTGTCGGATTTTTCCGGAAACATGTCGGAAAGTTCCGCTTAGTATTTCCACTTCATCGCCGATACAGAGTTCATGATTAGCGGATTTTTCTAAAAATGATTTGATTTCATCAATTTCTTTCGGACGTATGACAGCCGGTTTTCCGCAATAATAAACCACACGAACTACACCACTGACTTGTAACAAAGAATATAATTCCGACACATTGCATCGAACGAAAATATAGGAAGAAAACAATGGCTTTTCAACCATTTTGATACGGTCTGACCAAACATGCGGCGCTTTATGCAACGGCAGATAACATTCCTCTACCAATGCCTGCAATCGCTCTTGTACTTTTTTTTCAGCACGAGGTTGTGTGTATAAAACGTACCATTTAGTATTTACCATGTACCATTTACCATTTTGTCCCCCTTTTGAGGGGGGGGGCGGGGGGATGTCAATATTTGAAATTTTCCATTTTTATCCCCCTTTGAAGGGGGTCAGGGGGATGTCAAAATTACCGGGTTGTTGATGAAATAATTCGGAGCACATCGTCGGGAATATCGGTCGTAATAAAATCAGCGCCGTTTTCAATCATCTCATTTAAAATTTCTAAGTCGTTGACTGTCCATACATTAATACCCAAACCCAACGATTTGGCTTCCTTGAACCATTGAGGGTTTTTCTTCATCACATCAAAGTGATAATCCAATCCTGCAAAACCCAACGATTTCAATTCCTTGGGCGTCAAATCACCATTCAGATAATACACATCCGACTCAGGTACCAACCGAATCAACTCTTTTGCCGCTTCCAAATCAAAAGTGATATATTCTGTCTGCAATTGCATCTTTTTTTCCCTAACCAATTCTACTGTACGACGTGCAGCTGCGCGGCTCCATGCAGGATCGTTTTTTCCGATTTTTAGTTCAAGGATAAGTTTTGTAGTCGTTAAATGTCTGCCTGCTTCTAAATATTCGCGGAATGTGGGGATTTTTTCTCCGTTTGCTAACAAAATATCCTGAATAGCTGAATATGGCGCTTCTTCAACGCGAATGCCATTCACCTCATGGTCATGGATAATGACAAGTACGCTGTCTTTTGTCATGTGGACATCAAATTCGGAACCATACACTTTGATGCGATCGGCATTTTCTAACGACGCAATAGAATTTTGAGCTGAACCCTTTGTTTGCCAATATCCGCGATGCGCAATCACCTGAGGCTTTTGTTGAGCCACCAAACATAAACTAATGAACAGAGATGAGACGAGTAAAAAATATTTTCTTTTCATTGCTTAATTATATCGGTTTGTCTTTCTTAATTCTTAATTCCTAATTAAGTACCTCTCCGCCTCAATCGCCGCTTTGCACCCTGCTGCTGCGGCTGTAATCGCCTGACGGTAAACGGGGTCGGCCACATCTCCTGCGGCAAATACTCCTGGTAGATTGGAACAGGTGGAATCGGGTTTTGTACGTATATATCCTATCTCGTCTGTTTCAATCCAGGGTTTAAAAATAACAGAATTGGGTTGATGCCCAATCGCTAAGAAAAATCCGTCAACTGCAATATCCACCTTTTCTTCGTCCGGCTCCCCTACCCTTTTGACCAAATGCACGCCTTCTACTCCACCCTCGCCAAACAGTCCGATCGCATTATGTTCGAACAGTAGAGTGATATTGGGAGTCTGTGCAATGCGCTCCTGCATGATTTTTGAGGCTCGCAAAAAAGGCTTTCGTACAATCAGATATACCTGCACGGCCAGCCCCGACAAATAAAGCGCCTCTTCGCAAGCCGTATCACCGCCGCCCACAACCGCTACCTTTTTCTTGCGATAAAAAAAACCGTCGCAAGTAGCACATGCCGACACACCCATGCCTGCATATTTTTGTTCGTCCGCAAGGCCGAGGTATTTCGCCGTGGCGCCTGTGGCAATAATCAATGTTTCAGCTTCAATGGTTTTCTCGCCGTCAATTACCACCTTATATGGAATTGCTGAGAGGTCAGTGGATGTGGCAATTCCCGAACGGATATCAGCGCCAAAACGAGCGGCCTGTTTTTTCAGATCCTCCATCATTTCAAAACCTGAAATGCCTTGCGGATAGCCCGGGAAATTTTCAATGTCGGTGGTGGTAGTCAGCTGTCCACCAGGCTGAATGCCCTCGTACAACACAGGACTGAGATTGGCTCTCGAAGCATAAATAGCAGCCGTATAACCCGCAGGCCCCGACCCTATAATCAAACAACGTACTTTTTCGTTTTCCATCTTCTTATATAATTTGGGGGCTTCTAAAAATTCAAAAATCAAGGCTTGCGACATAGGCATAAGCGGAGTTTACTTGAAGTAAATGAGCATTTTGCCGATGGAGCGTAACGCAGAGTCTTGGATTTCTATAAGTCGCCATTAACGTAAATCTATTTCCATCACATCGGGATAATATTTCGGATTAAACACGAAGAACGAATCCGGCTGATTAACACTCGTTTGCATTTTACTAATCCGGATAAGGCTTTGGACGCCGTTTTTCATATATACCGACATTCTTGCAGGCAACGATGACGTTTTTTCAATTTGAACCTCTATTTTATCAATGTCGCTACGGCCTTTGGAGGTAAGTAGCACGTCATAAGCCGATTTCCCGCTATCGGCCGTACTCTCGCCCGTATAGGAATAGTTGAATCCCTGTTTGTAGGTACGAAACAGGTACATCGGATTAATCAATTGTAAGTCATCGCCCGAAGGTGTTGTAAGGTTTACTTCGTCGGTAGCGTCTAAAAGTGTCCACAGGGTGGTACCGTCATACCAGGTTCGCATATCGGGTGTGATCAATACAAATTTATCCCCACGCATCTGGATTGTTCCTTCGAAACTTTCCGAAAATCCCTGCTTTTCGGATTGAATACGGATATTGAATTGCACGGAAATACCATTGGCTTTTTCGTATGCCTGTGCAGCGTTATCCAATATGGTTCCGGCATTTTGAGCCATGCAAACTGCGATAGAAACGCAATAAAAAAACAATATCGTTGTTGTCCTGTTCATTTCAGTGCAGCTAATTTTCTATCCAACGTAAATTCGTCCAAAATCAAAACCTGACGTGCTTTACTCCCTTCTGCAGGACCTACTATGCCGGCAGCTTCCAACTGATCCATCAAACGCCCCGCACGGTTATAACCGATTGCAAACTTACGCTGAATCAGCGAAGTAGAGCCTTGTTGATTGATTACAATCAGACGGGCGGCTTCTTCAAACAACGGATCACTGTCAGACAAATCAACACTCCCGGACAATTTATCGCCTTCGCCTTCAGCAATATATTCCGGTAGCGGATGGGCAGTTTCATAACCGGGTTGCTGACCGATAAATGCAGTAATATTTTCCACTTCAGGCCCATCAATAAATGCACATTGTACGCGAATCATATCGCTACCTTTGTAAAATAGTAAATCGCCTCGTCCGACTAACTGATTGGCACCGGGTGTGTCTAATATGGTGCGCGAATCAATCATGGTAATTACGCGAAATGCGATACGTACCGGGAAATTGGCTTTGATAGTTCCGGTGATGATATTGGTTGATGGACGCTGCGTAGCAATAATCATGTGAATACCAACCGCCCTTCCTTTTTGAGCAATACGTGTAATCGGAATCTCTATGTCTTTGCCGGCAGTCATAATCAGATCGGCAAACTCATCAATGATAAGCACTAAATAAGGCATAAACTTATGTCCTTTTTCAGGATTAAGATGACGGCTGATAAATTTCTCATTGTATTCCTTCACTTTACGCACTTTTGCTGCCATCAGCAATTCAAACCGTTCTTCCATCTCTACGCAAAGCGAATTCAATGTATATACTACTTTTGTGTAATCTGTAATGATGGCCTTGTCCTCATCAGGTAGTTTCGCCAAATAATGATTTTCAATCTCTGCATAGATGCTGAATTCGACCATTTTCGGGTCAATCAAGATAAATTTCAGTTCGGCGGGATGTTTTTTGTATAGCAGCGAGGTAATGATCGCATTCAATCCCACCGATTTTCCCTGTCCGGTTGCTCCGGCAATTAGCAGGTGTGGTGCTTCGCTGAGATCGAACATAAAAATCTCGTTGGTTATTGTCCGTCCTAAAGCAACAGGCAAATCATATTTGCTTTCGATAAACTTGCGTGAAACGATGACCGAGTGCATAGAAACAATTTGCGGTTCTTTGTTGGGAACTTCAATACCGATAGTTCCTTTGCCGGGCATTGGCGCAATAATCCTGATTCCAAGAGCAGAAAGTTTTAATGCGATATCATCTTCCAAACTTCTGATTTTGGCAATACGCACGCCAACGGAGGGCACCACTTCATACAACGTTACGGTAGGTCCTACGGTAGCCTTGATTGAATCAATATTGATCCCGAATTCTTCCAATGTTTGCTTGATTGTTCTTTGATTTTCAGCATGTTCCTCCATATTCACCGGCGTGTCGCTTTGGCTGTATTTTTTTAACAGGTCAGGCGAAGGTAACAGAAAACCCGACAAGTCTAAACGCGGGTCATATTCGCCCAATGTCGTAGTGTCATAAGGTACGGTATCGTCGGCCGGTACATCTATCGTAAATTCTATCTCTTCATTGTCTTCATTTTTGACAATCATTGTTTCCTGTTCTGTGGGAACAAACTTATCCGTTTTTTTCGACTTCCCCGATTTCCTCAACTTCCACCATCCTTCCCC
>JGI24705J35276_12238545_pt1 | contig 26049 bp, 23 predicted proteins | sample TergutNt197P4_FD_35276 | JGI IMG/M metagenome (IMG submission 35276) | reverse complement strand
ACCTCAATTAGTTCAAAAACATTATTTAAAACATGCACTAAAATCTTTTCAAAACCAATTAATAAAGCCCATGTAACATAATAGAAAATGTGTTACATGGGCTACAATTTAAAGGAGGAACATATTATGGCAACAACCCAACCTATTAGAAACAAAAACCAAATCCGCGCTCTGGCAGATTACTATCTGCATAAGGGCCAATTGCGTAATCAAGTCCTCATCGTCCTTGGCGCTCATACCGCGCTAAGAATCAGCGATCTACTACGCCTAACCTGGGATGACGTCTACGATTTTGAGCGGGGGCGCGTTCGCGCCTGCTTCAGCGTCACCGAGAAAAAAACTCATAAAACTAAGACCATAGCGCTCAACAAAACTGCCATCAGCGCCCTTGCTATATTAGCTATACAGGCTGCCCAAAAGGGGCGCTTTCTAATTGAGAACCCCAATACCCGGAAAGCCATCAGCCGTATTCAAGCCTACCGGCTGATCCGCGCCGCCGCAGAAGCTTTGGAATTTGAAAGCCGTGTATCATGCCACTCATTGCGTAAAACTTTCGGCTATCACGCCTGGAAGAGTGGCGTATCCCCTGTGGTCATCATGGAAATCTATAATCATAGTTCCTTAGCTGTCACCCGAAGATATTTAGGGGTTACGCAAGATGATAAAAACGCCGTATATCTTTCATTGAATCTGTTTAACTGTGCTTAATTAAACCCAATCATTAAAACCACATACTCAAAGGCATTTTCTAGTGGCGTAGAACTTTGACATATAAATTATACACTAAATACATTATTCCTGCAAGTATTAAAAATTATTTTCTCCAAATGCCTACAATAATAGCAGAATTTTTGCTATTATTAATTATTTTGTTAAACATAATCTGCACAATTATTTATAGTAAATGCGAATTCTCAACGTACATTTATTTCAATACGTCCATTAATAGCATACCTGACTTAGTCTGTGCCTAAATATTCTGTGGAAGGCTATAGGAGTTACATATTAATAAGTTTGTGTGAATATAAAAGGTTGCAGCGCATTTTATTGCAGTAGAATATTAAGAAAATATTAAGATTTATGCGTTCTATTGGAGTAGAATACTTCTTGATTTTGAATTATAATGAATAGTAGATCAATTATGAAAAAATGTCAGCCAACTCATATCTATAATTCTTTGAACCCCATTATTTTTAAAGCATTTATCCGAAGATTTCTTTGTTTGATAGATGCTTTTAATCATCACTTAGAGACAATATATCCTCATATAAGACACCTTTAGCTGCGTTCATGTTGAAAAGTGTCATAAATTTCTTTCGTCAAACAATTGAAATTTGAACGCATGTTCGATATAATGTAAGTAAGATAATTAGCTGAAAGGCTATATAAAAAAAGGAGGCGGTTATATTGGTTATTTTACAGGTAAGTGCAACAGCTGATGAGATGAACAAACCTATTATTTGCCCAAAATGCAATCGTGGGAAAATCGGCAATATACCCGCGTGGAGCAATGCGGATATTTCGCGGCGCGGAAGACACCCTCCGGAGGAACGGCTGGAGTGCCTTCAAGTAAAATGCCCGGTATGCGGTTCGCTATGGGCAGCCAGAACTGAATAATATTATTGGGTACTGAGATAAATACCCGGTGAGGGTTGCGCTTGCGGGCAATAATACCACACCTTTCTAGCACATAGCACCAACCGCCGGAAACGGAAAGAGTTAGGAGCATGGCAGATAGCTTTCAAAGCTATTGCTATGCTCTTTTTTAGTTCCCGTTTTGCTTTGAAAGCAGAACGGAGGACTAATGAAAATTAGCTTAACTTTGCAGCTCAGGTGCCGTAGCCCCCCGCTTCTATCTGAATTTAACCTATAAAAATTCAGATTGGAGTGAGGAAAATGTTTGATAATTGCAATCCATATACCCTACGGATGGAGAACATCCAGGGCTTAACTCGTTATTTCGTTTCTTTTATGGATGAACAAAGCATCATGCAGGAAATTGAGGTATCCCGCCCTGTCTATGTGGAGTTTTTGAGCTTTATTAAAACTGAGCGCAATTTGCGGCGATGGGATGAGCGGCACATTGAGCAAAGCGACTTGAGGGATGAAACTCTTTATAGTAAAGCAATCGATCATCCTAAAAGCATTGAAGATACTGTTTTTGATGATATGCGCGATGAACAATTGAGGCTGGCTATACAGTGTTTACCAGAAATTCAGCGGCGGCGGTTTATTCTGTATCACGAATTCGATCTTACATATGAGCAGATTTCGGAAATGGAGGGCTGCACCAAAGTAGCCGTCAAATACGCCATTGATAAGGCGAAAACAGCCATAACAAAAAAACTTGAAAAATTATCGGAATAGGGGCTTAACTTTTGGCTTCTGAAAGTGGAAACAGGTGAGAGGGTAATTCCTCTTACCTGTTTTCCGCTTTTGGGCGGTAAATAGGCCGCACTTTGAAAATTTCACAACCATTCATCAAGTACTTTCCCATTGCTATTGCTATCAGAGCATAAGCCAGTTAGCGGTTGCGCCATGATGCCGTTCCGGCACACAGGAAGCAGGGTCACAATTATTTGCCTGTTAATCCTATCCGGCACGGTGAGCGAGAACCTTCCGGCTATTAAAATCGGGTTGCCCCCGGTTGGGCGATAACAGGCAATGGGGCGATACTCCTGTCCGGCCATAAAGTCGAGCGTTGAAGCGGTATATACCGTAATCCGTCGCAACAAGTGGGGGCAGCTCGGAGCGATCCTCGGAGGGGTTAGTACCCGTGGGTGGTTTAGCAAACCGCCGCTTGATGACTTCCCAAGTCTTGGGGTGTCGAGGACAAATAAAGGCAATTGTTTATTTATTATCCATGCGCAAGCCTGGCATTTAATAGGGCTATTTTTGCCTATGCTGTTTTTACAACAATAGCCGGGCTTGCGTTATGGGCTACATACAAGGGGGTGGGGTTTGTGGAAAGGACAATCAAGCGCGGCGATATCTTTTATGCCGATCTGTCATTTGGTGTCGGCTCAGAACAGGGCGTTTTTCGCCCTGTTCTTATAATCCAAAATAATACCGGCAACAAACACAGTAAGACGGTTATCACCGCCATTATCACCAGTAAGACTGCAAGTAAAACAAAAATGCCCACGCATTGCCTGATTAATGCGCAGCAGGGGCTTTACATGGATTCTCTTGTTCTGCTGGAGCAAATACGGACGATTGATAAAAGTAGGCTAAAAGAGTATATTGGCACGTTAAATATTGAGGTTATGAGCAAGGTAAACCGGGCGCTGTCGGTTAGTGTGGGATTAAAGAAGTATGCGGCAAAGGAGGAAGATGCCATATGAAAACGATTTATGGTAATGAAATTATCAACGTAAAATCTGAGCATGGTGTCGCTGCCGCCTTGGAAGCCAAACGTATTGCCGAAAAGTATCAAAAGGATTTTCTTAACTGTTATGATCTGGTTGGGATTATGAATGTGGGTAAAAACAATGTGCGGGAGCTGATGAATAGCAGAAGGTTTCCCACGATTGAGATTGGCAATAGAAAAGTCATTAGCGTTATCAGCTTTGTCATGTGGTCGCTGGAAAATAATAATGCTGTTTTGCACCTTTGACATCCATATTACTGCCACATATAATTAGTCTTGGGACTATTTATGTGGCATAAAGAAAGGAGTATTCACATGCCACGAAAATTGAAAAACATAGAAAAGAAAACAGGTCGCAGAGGTAATAACGAAGGTTCCATCTATCAGCGAAAAGATGGTCGCTGGTGCGCTCAGGTTACGGTTGGGTACAGGGATAACGGCAAGGCTATCATTAAGTATGCTTATGGCAGTTCCCGCCAGGAAGTCGCTAAGAAACTCGCAAAATTTACAAATGAGGTCTTTGAGAATGGTTATACTGCCTTCGCTCCCAGCGATACCAAGATGTTCTATCCTATGCTTGAGGATTGGTTTTTCACATTCAAGGAGCCGGTTATCGGTTCTGCTACATCTGAAAAACTGCGAAATTTCATAAAAAACCATATCAAACCGGAGTTTGGGAATCTTGAGGTGCATCAGGTGGATTTGTTCAGACTCCAGAGGTTTTTCAACGGTTTGTCCAAAAAGGGGATTTGCTTGCAGTCGATAAAACATATAAAGCAACTGCTTAACCAGTTTTTTGAGCAGTACTTAATGAAGCAGGGGCTTGTAAAGGAAAACCCTTTGGAGAGCGTCAAAATCCGCAGCAATGAGCGGGATGATAATGATCGGGATAATTTGGCACTATCGCCGGAACTTAGGACAGTGGTTTTATCAAAGTTGGAAGCGGAACCTGTTCTTAAGCCGATACTGACCGTTTTCATGCTCACGGGAATGCGCCCCGGTGAACTGATCGCCCTCAAATGGCGGGATGTTGATTTTGAAAAATCCTCAATCTCCATTAGGCTAGCAGCCAGTCGTGAAATTGAATTCGATGATGATGGTAATGTAAAAGAGCGCAGGCAGATCATATCGAATACCAAAACCGTCCTCAGCGTCCGTTCTTTTAAAACCGCTGATAATGTGATGCTATGCCTGCAAGATTGGATGGATTATCTGAAGCAGCAAGAGGCAAAAACAGGTATTGACTTCACTTCTGCCGATTGCTATGTGTTCAGCACCAGAAAAGGTGAGATGAGAGGCTATAGCGGTCTCCGCAGTATGCTTGGGCGTTTCCTTGTAAATAACAATCTTGAGGGGTATGGCATAAATCTTTATACTTTTCGCCACACCTTTGCCACCATGCTTTTGGAGGAAAGGGAGAACCCCAAGATTGTTTCCGAGCTGATGGGTCACTCAAAAGTTCTGACAACGCTCTCGATTTACAGCCACGTCATTTCCAAATCTGTTTACGAAAGTACGGCAAAAACTCTTGACCGAGCTTATCAATGTTTGCTGCCTGAAAAAGAAAAAACAGACAAACCATGCACCGGTTCATCTGCTTTAATCCCTCTTCAAATTGACAGAAGTTTTGACAGTAATTCACTTAATTTCAGGCAATTTTAGAGGGGAAAAGTGGAGCCACTGACCAGGATTGAACTGGTGACCTCATCCTTACCAAGGATGCGCTCTACCTACTGAGCTACAGCGGCAAGCTGGGATTTAAGGCTTTGAAGTTGAAAACTACTGTCAAAAATATCTTAAACTACTGTCAAATGCGGCGAGGCTAAATATAGGCCGTCCGTCCTTACCAAGGATGCGCTCTACCTACTGAGCTACAGCGGCAAGCTAATATATCTTTGTAGGTGCTGAAAAATATTATACAATACTTTTCTCGCCTTGGCAAGTCTTTTATAAAGCAATCTCAATATAAACCTCTGCCAGTTCTTCAGCACATAAACATACAGAGTATCCTTTTAATAGTTGCAGTGGGTTAAGTTGCCAAGAACCGCATACAGCGGCAACACCATCATTTTTTGCTACTGAAAAATTTGCAAGTTTATCTGGAAAACCATCGCCCCTACATTTAATAACGCTTTCCTTTGCACTCCATATATCAAAAAAACTCTTTTGCCCATATTTTTCAACCACTACATATTCTTCGGGATGATACCAGCGTTTTGCCATCATTAAATAGTTCCGTTCTTCGTGCAGCTGTATATCTAAGCCTAAAGGTTGCCCACTAAAGGCGCAAGCCCAGTATTCTCCACTATGTGATAAAGAAAAATGCACTTGACGGCAATGAGGGAAATATGGCTTTCCCCCCGGCAACTTGGCTATTACAAAATCTCCGGGATCACACCTGCGCCACTGAACATATCTATGGGCGCTATTAAGCAGATACTGCATACGAACAGACGGTTTGTTGTCTCGAAACAGGCTTAGCAGTACATCTTGGGCTCGTATTTTTGGCAAATTGCTTGTCATTATCTACTTCTTTGCCAATACCGCTTTAGCAGCCATGGCTATGGATATAGACGTTAATGAATAATACTCTAGAACAGCTTGCGGGCTGCCGCTTTGGCCGAATTTATCTTTAACCCCTAAACGCTGAAAAGGAACATGACAACCGCTTTCCATAAGAGTTTCGGCTATGGAAGAACCTAAACCGCCAATAATACTGTGCTCTTCCACAGTAAGTACAGCCCCGCATGAATTTGCTTGCTCCAGCACAAATTCCGTATCCAATGGTTTGATGGTATGTATATTGGCTACTGTAGCTAAATAACCTTCTTCCGCCAAAAAAGAGGCGGCTTCTAATGCATGGCTTACCATCATACCGGTAGCAAATATCACAATATCTTTACCCGGCGCCTCAACTACACCCTTGCCCAGGTGAAAATGATAATCGCTGCCGTGTATAACCGGTAAAGCCAGCCTGCCCAAACGCAAGTAAACTGGTCCTTTATGCTTAGCCGCCGCCTGCACCGCTTGAGCAGTTTCCGGACCATCGCAAGGTGAAATCACCGTCATATTTGGTAAAACACGCATTAAAGCAATATCTTCTATAGATTGGTGGCTGCCGCCATCTTCACCCACGCTTATACCGGCATGAGTGGCGGCTATTTTCACATTCATAGCAGGGTAAGCAATGCTGTTACGAATTTGTTCGAAAGCCCGCCCTGTGGCAAATACAGCAAAGCTACTGATAAAAGGTATTTTGCCAGTGGTCGCCAGCCCTGCTGCTATTCCGGCCATGTTCTGTTCTGCTATACCAACATTAAAAAAGCGCTGCGGCGCCACCATGGCAAAATCAACCGTTTTAGTCGATTTCGAAAGATCGGCATCCAATACCACAACATTTTCATTTTCTTCCGCTAAAGCAGCCAAGGCTTGCCCATAAGCTTCGCGGGTAGCTATTTTTTTTATTTCGCTCATATACTTACCTCCTTGTAAAACTGGTAAATAAGGCAAATAAGGCCATTGTTATTTCAGTTCCGCCAAAGCTTGAGCGGCTTGGGCGGCATTAGGCGCATTACCATGCCACCCGGCTTTATTCTCCATAAAGCTCACACCTTTGCCCTTAACTGTTTTAGCAATAATCATTACCGGCTGACCCGTACTCTGCTTTGCCGTAATTAATGCCTGAGCAATAGCCTCCACATCGTGGCCGTCTGTAGTCAATACCCGCCAGCCGAAAGACCGCCATTTTTCATCTAATGGCTCCGGAGAAAGAACATCGCAGATACGACCATCGATCTGTAATCCATTATTATCCAAAAAAGCGATCAGATGATCTAGTTTATAGTGGGCGGCAAACATGGCGGCTTCCCAAACCTGTCCTTCCTGAGTTTCACCATCACCCAGTAGGGCATAAACATAATAAGGGCGGGCATCCAGCCGGCCGGCTAAAGTCATACCGCAAGCTGCAGAAAGCCCCTGACCTAAAGAGCCGGTAGACATATCCACTCCCGGCACTTTATTCATATCCGGATGGCCTTGGAGACGGCTGCCCAATTTGCGCAGGCTGAGTAATTCATCAACAGGAAAATAACCACGTAAAGCCAGCGTTGCATAGAGAGCGGGTGCGGCATGTCCTTTACAAAGCACCACCCTATCACGATCAATCCAGTGAGGATTAGTAGGATCGATATTTAAAGAGTCGAAATATAGCTGTGCTAGAATATCGGCTATCGAAAGAGAACCTCCGGGATGCCCGCTACCGGATTCCGCCAGCATGGTTATTATGCACCTCCTTATTTCTGCGGCATAATTGGCAACAATGTTTGATTTCATGGCATACACCTCTTTACCTGTGGATTTTTTTACGTGGTCTAAGCATCAGAATCAAGATCAGTAAAAGGGCAATTATCGCTATAGCTATATACATAATATATGACAGGCTGCGAGCCGTATCATCCTCCCAACCCGCTTGCAGTACAATATTTTCGCTTATCGGCATACCAAAATCGAAGTGGTTTCCATCCAAATACCAGCCGTTAAAAGCATAGCCCTCTTTTATAGGATTAGAAGGCTTTAGTATCTGCTCGCCATCTGTACAGATAATAGCTTCAACCGCACTTCCGCCATTGCTCTCAAAAAATACGGTATACTCGGGAGGCTTGTTGCTTTGCTGGATTTTAATAAATTTATATTCTGCGCTATAGATAAAAGGATTATCACGGCTATATATTATTCCTTCATCTCCTGGGTCTTTGTTTTCGGCATTGACCCAATAGGTGTAAATATCTGGCAAACTGATATTTAAGCTATTTGGTTTGTGAATCGCGCCAAGAGTAGCTTGTGCTGTTAGTGACCCTCTGCTATGAGATATCTGTGCCAGTTCATTATCCTTAAGCATAATCCCGTATTCAGTGCCCATAAAAACACAATCGCCGTCACTTGCTATTTCTATACCTACAACAAACATGGCAGAGCCCCCGGTGGATATAAAAGTGGGCGAGGCTTGATCGGTAACTTTTAGTAAATCAATATCTGCGCCGTTGCTGTTGGTAGAAACTGAGATAACCACCGGTTTTGCCTCACCTGTAACGATCAAACTTCCCTCTGTGATATAAAGGCCAGTATGATCTTCGCCAAAAAACTGTGGGCTGCCTCCACTAACTATTAAATCACCAGAGCTAATATATGCACCTGCACCAGCGCCTTCTGACGCTCCCACATTCGCGTTAACACCGGCATTTCCTTTGCCAGATTGAAAAGCCGCGCTTCCATTAACAATTACATTAGTATTGACCGCATATAAACCGCTATTATTTGATAAAGCAGTTCCGTTACTCTCGCCTCCGCCTATTATCTTAACAATTCCTTCGGCTTTCACAGTCACTGATATTTTTTCAGAAGCGGAATTATCAAACACCAAGGCAGGATAGCCTTTTTTATCGACCATGCCACCTTGGAGAATAATATTTCTTAAGTTTAAATCCAGATCATTTCTTCTGCCTCCGGCGCTTATTATAAAAGAGCTTTCCCCTTTTGCACCAGATAAAGAATAATTGTTGCCATCTATTTTAAGCCCGGTTAAAGCGTCCGGAAGTTTAAGCTGCCCTACAACATCAGATTCTAGGGTAATACTATTGTTATCACCGGACCAAGTTTTGATGATATCATCTATAAAATCATACCACTGATTTTGATTTTCGATAATAATACTTGCATCCGCCGCATATGCTACTACGCCAAAAAAAGGCAATAACACAAGTAGCACTGCAATTACCATTGGCATACATACGAGTTTTTTATTCTTCATTACATACACCCCTTGCCTGAATGATTCTCCACAAACTACCGGTTTTCCTTCATACTGTTACTTAGCTGGTTTCATAACTGTTATTTATCTGTCTTCATCCTGATGAGCTTAATGCTTATTAATTCTTCTTCGGCCTACCCTTTCCTCTCTTCTGTTGCCCTTCTTTATCCGGGCATTCCCGATTAGGGCATATTTTTTGCGTTTGTCCGCCGCGGTTATTCCTTATTGAAAGCTGTGCGCCGCAGCTAGGACATTTTTCCTCTACAGGCATATCCCAAGCAACATAAGTGCAATCTGGATAGTTACCACAACCATAGAATATACGGCCTGCCTTGCTTTTGCGTTGCACTATATTGCCGCCACAAGCTAAACATTTAACATTAGTCGGTGTTACGATAGCTTTGGTATTTCGACATTCCGGGAATCCTGAACAAGCTAAGAAACGCCCGTAACGACCCAGGCGATAAACCATGGGTTTGCCACATTTTTCGCAATTCTCTCCGCTTTGCTCCGGTTCTATTACTATTTTTGCCATTTCCCGCTCAGCATGTTCTAAAGTTTGCGCAAAAGGACCATAAAATTCACGTAAAACCTCTACCCACTGTTCACGGCCTTCTTCCACTTCATCCAGATGACGTTCCATTTCAGCGGTAAAATCAACATCCACAATATTGGGGAAGAATTCTTTCATCATATCTACAACTAGCTGCCCCAATTCTGTAGGGAAAAGCTGTTTTTCTTCCCTAGCTACATAATTGCGATTAAGAATGGTATCGATGGTCGGCGCATATGTACTAGGACGCCCAATTGCCAGTTCTTCCAGGGCCTTAATCAAAGAAGCCTCACTATAACGAGGCGGAGGCTGAGTAAAATGCTGGGTTTCCGAGAGTTTATTAAGAATTAAAGCTTCTCCTTTTGTTACCGGTACTATCACGCCGCTATCTTCTTTTTCTCCTTCTTCGCGGCCTTCATTATATACCTGGGTATAACCTGCGAACTTTAAAACATTGCCCGTAGCACGAAAAAGACAGCCTGCCGCCATCACCTCAACTGTATGCACATCGAAAATAGCCGCACTCATTTGACTGGCGACAAAACGTTCCCAAATCAATTTATATAACTTATATTGCTGAGTAGTAAGATATGGTTTTATTTGTTGGGGAGAATACTCCACCTGTGTGGGACGAATAGCCTCGTGAGCGTCTTGGGTTCGGCCTTTGCCGCTACTGTATTGATTAGGTTTGTTTGGCAAATAGTCTTTACCGTAACGTTGCCCTATATACTGACGTACAGCCTCTACAGCGCCTTCTGCAACACGTACCGAATCTGTACGCATATAAGTAATAAGACCAGTAACCACACCGCCTACCGCAATACCCTCGTATAACTGCTGAGCGGTTTGCATAGTTTTACGCGCTGTTAAGCTTAAACGCCGTGAAGCTTCTTGTTGCATAGTACTGGTAGTAAAGGGTGGGGCTGCACTCTTTTTCTTTTCGCGTATATTTACCGCACTAACGCAAAAAGCGGCTTCTTTTAGCCGAGTCAGTAAGTCGTCTACCTGTTGTCTATTGGCGAGCTCTGCTTTTGCTCCGTCTACCTTAACCAGCTTAGCAACTAATTCTCCAGAAGAGGTTTGTAAATAGGCAGTAAGTGTCCAGTATTCCTCTGTGATAAAATCGCTTATTTCCTGCTCACGGTCGCAAATTAACCGTACTGCCACCGTTTGAACGCGCCCGGCGGAAAGCCCTTTCTTAAGTTTTTTCCACAGTAAAGGGCTTAGTTTATAACCCACCAATCGATCTAAAATCCGTCTTGCCTGTTGAGCATCTACCTTATCTATATCTATTTTGCTTGGCTCGCGTACTGCTTTTTTCACAGCTTCACCAGTTATTTCATTAAAGCGGATGCGGCAATTAGGGTTATCTACTCCCAAATACTGTTGTAAATGCCAAGCTATCGCTTCGCCTTCCCGGTCTGGGTCGCTGGCAAGCAAAATACGATCGACCTTTTTGCTTTCATCTTTAAGTGTTTTTATTATATCGCCTTTACCGCGAATAGTAATATAATGCGGAGTAAAATCGTGCTCGACATCAACACCGAATGAGCTTTTAGGTAAATCACGTATATGTCCCATGCAAGATTTCACCGTGTATTGCTTGCCCAAAAACTTCTCTATGGTCTTGGCTTTGGTTGGCGATTCGACAATGACCAGTGTTTTCATACATACCTCCGTTATCTTCTTTGATAAAATTTCCCCGGCAACTGACGCACCAAGCCGCGTATCTCCCACATTGTCAATAATGCCGCCAGTTTATTGGCAGGCCAGCCGGAAGCAGCCAGTAATTGATCAAAATGTACAGGCAAACTCATTTGCAGTAAGAGTTCCCGTTCTTCAGCTGCTAACTGCGGATATTTTTCGTTCTCCTTAGCCGTACGCACCGGTTTAGGAGCATCCAAGTATTCTCTCCAAACGTCCTCCGCTGTTTGCACCAATTTGGCGCCCTGTATGATCAAACGGTTGGTCCCACGGCTTACGGAGCTGGTAATAGGGCCGGGCACGGCAAATATATCTCTACCCTGTTCCAGTCCATGATCAACCGTAATTAGAGTACCGCTTTTTTCACCGGCTTCTATCACTAATACTCCCCGGGAAAGGCCACTAATTATACGATTGCGCAAAGGAAAGTTATAAGTAGCCGGAATCGAGCCTACTGGAAATTCGCTTATTACCGCACCATGCTCGATAATGCTGCCATAGAGCTTGATATGCTCTCGTGGATAAATATTATCCACTCCACCGCCTAGTACTGCCAAAGTTTTCCCACCGGCAAGTATGGCATGCTGATGGCATATACCGTCGATTCCTCTGGCCATGCCGCTTACTATCCATAAGCCTTGAGCTGCCAGATCTCGTGAAAGCATTTCCGCAACCTGATAACCATAACCGCTGGCTCGCCGAGAACCTATCATTGCTAAGCAAATATCGTCGTCTGTAGGCAATTCGCCTTTATAGAACAAGAGCGGCGGCGGAGCGAATATTTGCCGCAAAAGCATCGGGTAATGGTCGTCTTCTAATGTTACAACACCTGCGCCGGAAGCTAAAAAGTTTTCATATACCTGCTCCACCAAGCAGGCGCGTCTGGAAATCAACAATTCTTCGGCTTGGGCAGCTGAAAGCTGTATAAATTGATGCCAAGCTTCCGGTTGACTCCAGGCAGCTTCGGCATTATTATCAAAAGCCGTCAACAGCTTGGTCAATTTAGCTGCGCCCAGTTGATTCAAGCTATGTAAAGCCAACAAATAAGCAAGATCGGGCATATTCTCTCCTGGCGATTATCGCCGACCCTTTCCCTGAATAAGGGTTTTTCCAGTATACACGAATTCCAGCATCGAAAACCATTACTTGGATCAGTTTACTTTTTTCCCTTATAACCGCCCTGTTGTAGAATATTGGAATCGTAATAATACAACAGTTTTTCTTTTGCTCGATACTTAGTAAGGGCTATATCAATCAATTCATCTAAAAGGGCGCCGAAACTACGTCCAGCCGGCTCGAACAGATAAAAAGCTAGTGATCCCGGAATGGTGTTAATCTCATTGATATAGAGTTTTTTGTTTGCGTTATCATAGAGAAAATCTATTCGAGCCACCCCAGCGCCATCTAAAGCCATAAAAGCTCGACGGCTTAGGTCAACAATTTCGTGAGCCAAGGCTTGATCAATATCTGCTGGAATACGCCGTTTAGCCCCGCTCATGCCCTTTTCACCTGAACCCTGAAGATATTTATCGGCAAAAGAAAGCACTTTGGAGGCAATTAAAGGTTCTTCGATACAGGAAACTTCAATTTGCGATCCATAGCCCAATACTGCACAATTCAATTCATTGAGAGGCTCAATAGCAGCCTCTATTAAAAGGCGCTGGGAAAAACTGGCTGCCAGGGTAAGAGCCTCGTCTAATTCTTCGCGGCTGGCGGCAAAGCTGATACCGATAGAAGAACCCAAATTAGCCGGTTTAATGATTACCGGATATGGCAGGGATTGTTCAATATTATTCAATACTTTCTCTTCATTTTCGAACCATTCTTCCCGTCTGAACCAAATACAATCCATCACAGGTAAACCAGCATCTTTTAGTACAGCCTTCATAGCTATTTTATCCATACCTAAAGCCGCGCCCAAAACACTTGGCCCCGCATAGGGTATGCCGGTAAGTTCCAACAAACCTTGCAAGCAGCCATCCTCACCGTGAGTACCATGAAGCACCGGCAAAATCACGTCTAGCGAGCATTGCCAGGTTTGAGCAAATAAACCCTGTTTACCATCTTGTTTAAGTTGCCATTCACCATATGCAGGCGAAAAATACACCTGTTTAAGTCGGCTGAGTAGCAACTGCAGGTCTTGATAATTTGCTAAATCTAAAAGCTCCTGGCCCGTATACCAAAGACCACGCTTACTGATATATATAGGCACAGCTATGTATTTATCTTTAGCAAGAGCGTTTATTGCCTGTAATGCAGAAATAATAGAAACCTCATGCTCCACACTACGACCGCCAAATATAATACCTATAGTTAGTTTATCCATCTATACCTCCAGATAAGTATTATAGCAATAGCCATTGTGTTGTACCGTAAAGCCGACTATCACCTTATAAAACTGTTACAAATAATAACCTCTTACTTGAATTAATCGAATAATAATCAAACTATTCACTGTATGTATCGGGCAAATCGTTTTCAAACATTACCACTGCACCGGGGCGTACAATATTAGCCAAAATTTCTTTCGCTTCTATTAAATCTGCCACTACAGAGTAGCGATCAAGCGGAAAGTGCTCTTTTTGCAAACCAATTTGCAAAGGGAGGCTATGCTTTTTCCCCACTAAAATAATATAATCACACACCTTAGCAGCAGATACAGCAAATTCCAAATTCAGTTCATCCTGCTTTTCGCCTAATTCGACCATACCTGGAGTGATCAGTATTTTTTGCTTTTCTCCCATTTGATTTAGTACATCTAAAGCTGCCGCCGCTCCTAACGGATTAGAATTAAAAGCGTCGTCAATAATAGTATAACCTGAAGAGCTAATCAATTGCATACGATGCGGTATGGGGTCAATAGTACGTATGGCCCGCGCTATCTGCGATAGAGTAATACCCATTTCCGCCGCAACCGCCGATGCGCCTATAAGATTTTCAATATTATGCCGTCCTAAAAGCCGACTGCGAATAGGCTGTTTTTCACCATGAGGGTCTACTAACGTAAAACTGACTCCCTGGGAATTATAATGTACATTCTCAGCATGGTATGAGCAGATATCATCAAGACCATAGCCCACCACTTGGCAAGGGGCCTGCTTGTAGCGGGCGATAATCTCTTCATTATTGAGGTTAAGTACCGCTAAACCATCTGCTGGCAAGGCGTGTATCAATTCAAACTTAGTGTTTGCAATGGCCTCTAGGCTGCCGAAAGTTTCCAAATGCTGTGGGCCGATAGCGGTTAAAATACCTATATGCGGTTGTACCAGATCACATAATTCCGCAATATCCCCACCCTGTTTAGCGCCCATTTCGCAAATAAAGACCTCATGTATCGGTTTAAGCTGTTCGCGTATAACGCGTGTTATGCCCATAGGGGTATTTACACTTTCCGGCGTAACCAGAGTTATATATTTTTCCTCTAATATTGCGGCTAGTATCATTTTACAACTGGTCTTGCCATAGCTACCGGTTATAGCCACTCTCTTGAGCTCTGGTTTCCCCGCAAATATACGCTTGGCTTCGCTTAAATAATTAGCATTGATATGCTTTTCTAGTGGCTGTAGCAGCCAATTGATCAACATTAAATAATAAGCTGAAAAAGCCGGTAATATAGTATACAAAACAATAAACGGTAATAAACGCCTCTTGATGGCTAAAATATTAAAACTTATCATTAAAGCTATTGACAAAAATATTGATACTGTAATTGCAATAAGTAATAGACGCTTTGCTCGCGCTGTCATTACTAACGGCTTTTTAACAACAGGGCGGCGCTTAAGCAATAATAGTATAAGGCAAATCGGTATTAAAACAACAGGGGTAATTAAAAAATCTACCTTCACCAGCCATAATTCCAGTAAACTGCCAATTATGAAAAACAAACTAGGCAGCCAAGCCGACCAATTGCGCCGTATAGATTGACGCTGAATATACCAGCGGTAATAACGATCGTTACGATAGGAATTTTGCTGCAACATATGTAAGTCATACTTTAATTTGCTTGCCAAGTAGAGCTCAAAAACTCCTAAAGGTATGAGCAATAAGCTAAGCTTCCAGATTAACAACACATCCAAATAATCCAACTCCTTGAATTATTTATATGGCGCACTATACTCTCTGTATGATTCCAAAAAAGCTTTCCAGTACACGATAAAAGTAAGATGATTGCTCTAAAAAAGGATAATGCCCCGCGCCCTTAAATAAAACCAGGCCGGAATCTGGTATCAGTTTTTCCATTTTTTTTCCATCTGACAATGGCGTATCGCAGTCATTTTCTCCCCACATCAGCAGGGTTGGGATATTTATATGTAATAATAATGGCTGCAGATCTTCATTAACAACTTTCACAAAAATATTACGCATTACCCCTTGAGCTTTTGCATAATCTCCGGAAGAATGGCGCTTCAGCCATGTAGCAAGCGCCGCGTCACGCCAATGCTTTAAGCCGGGTAGGCTCAGTGCTTTTTTAATTACTTTGAAACTATAAACACGAAAATAATAGCTCAAGCTTCGCTTGGGCCTTAGGCCGGCGGAATCTGCTAGCACCAGTTTTGCGCCAAAACCTCGACTGCCCAATACTATAGCCACACGCCCACCAAAGGAATGACCAAGTATGGATGGGTTTTGTATCTCCATTGCCAAACAGAAATCCTGTATGAAAGTTGCGTAATCCTCTACACCCCAAACAAAAGGCGGCTCGTCACTTTCACCAAAACCGGGAAAATCTACGCTCCATACTTGCATATAGCTAGCAAAATGCTGTTGTAAAGGGGCAAAAACAGAACGTTCCACTCCCCAGCCATGCAAAAGCAGCAAAGGCTCTCCCTTGCCAGCTACATCGTATGCAGTTTTTAGTCCCTGTATTATTGCTTCCATCAGTATTCCGCTCTACTTTTTGTATCCTATATTATAAGCACAAGTATATAAGGAAATCAACCTTTTTTTACTTGTTTCCTTTTATTTAGTATATTCTATAATGAGTAAAACTGAGCATCGTTCCAAAAGAGTACAATGCTCAGTTAAAGTATAGATACTTATAGCTGTTTGTCTACTAGGTAAAATGATCTTTTTTATATCCAGCAGATTAAAAAGAGCACCTCGTCTTCATCGTTAACCAATAGGGTAACTGCTTGCCCCAGTTCAATATTAGCGCGGCTGCCGGGAGTTATTATACCTTTGTCTGCCACAAAGATTTGGCAAGTATCATCCAGCCAGTAATTGCGGCTATCTTGTGAATTGGGGCCTACTGCAATATTACGATAACTATGATAACGAACCAGCGGCTTGGCAGCATTTAGATCTACCGGGGTTTGTGCAGTTTGTCCAGTGCGCGTAGCCACCCAGGAATAAGGGCCGTTATCCACCACCCTATACTTTAAAGCCGTGGTAGAGCCGATAGTACCATTCGCTGTATCTAATAGAAGAACCCAGTTTTCAAGTTCGTTATCTTTTATTGAAAAATAGATCAAAGTATTTTCTTTTGGTATACGGCGTATGCCGGAATCTAGCATAAGGGGCCCATCTACATGCCAAAATGTAAATTCACTCTCTACGGCAGTTTTAACCATACCAATATGTAAACCATCAGTTAACATGTTTTTAATAGGAATCAAATTTTCTTCTTCTGCTTCTGCTAACAAATTATTGAGCATCAAACAAATATCAAGACGGCTGGCCTTGGCTGGGCCTCTAAAATCTAAACCCTTCAACATACCTAGCTCCTGCGCCATATTAATATAATCATTTGGCCAATCAAAATCAGCAGTGTTCACATCTTCCGCCCTCAACAGTATGGCAGCTGCTTCCTGTTGAGTTACACTATTTTGCGGCAAATAACTACCATCCAGGTAACCACTAACCCAACCGCAGGCTGCGGCGCGGCTGATCCAGCCGCTATACCAAGCAGTTAAAGCAACATCATTAAAGGCAGAAACTTCCTCATCAAGCTGTTCTTGCTCTTCAAATACACAAATAATTTTTGCTAATTCAGCACGTGTAACATAGTTATTGGGCCGAAAAGAACCATCGGGATATCCCTCCATCACGCCTAAATCACTCAATTTATCTACCGCCTCAACTTGCGCTGCACTTAACTCGCCAATATCGGTAAAATCAACCAGCGCTGCCGATACGCCGACAAAACCACCTATAATCAGCCCGGCTAAGAAAAAGGATAAAAATCGTTTCACTTCCAGTCACCTCGTCTTTTAAAAAACTACTCTACAAAGCAGAATAAGTAGCAAATTTCGTATTTATGATTTACTAAAGCTATCACTTCACATTCTTTTTCTATACTACTGCGGTTGCCCTGTTTTATTTCACCGTTATGACCAACCTCGAAGATCAGGCAACCCTCGACCAGCCAATAATTAACCGAATCGGCGCCCAACTGTAAGGCGCCCTTACCTAAGCTTGTATCCTTAACCAATGGCTTAGCGCCGGCTATGTTTGGCGGAACTTGTGTAGGTTTTCCGCTCGTATCCACCCAAGCATAGGGGTCGTTTTCACCGCCATTTTTAAGAGCGTCTAAAGTAGGATAAATTAAATCGCCATCTAAATCAAGCAGCGGTTGCCAGGTGTTTATTACACCATTGCGCAGCGTGTAATGAATAAACAAGCCATTCGGCGGTACGCCGGTACCGATACTACTACTGCTGAGCTCCATTGGCAAACCCAGATCACGCCCTAAAAAATACACTCCGGAACCTCTTGAGCTGCTATAGTTGCCATCCACCACATCCAAACGTCCGCCGGCAACAATAACAGTAGCATTAACTAAATAAGCCGTTATCAATTTGCCGCCCTCGGCTTCTACCACTACCGCCATTTCTGCAGCTAGGCGGCCACCAAAAGCGAGCACATCGCGGTTTAACGGTCCCCCTTTTATAAAGTTTTCTTCACTATAGGGCTTGCTCAGCGTATACTCAACAGCGAAAATATCTGTATCTGTTAGATCATATTTACTATCTTCTATTATAGCGTTTGATCCATCAAGAGCTACATCCCAATAATTGGCGCCTTTTTTAGGGATAATGCTTTCCGCAACCCTTACCACTGTTTTGCCATTTACAGACAATTCTAAATAAGAACCAACTATAAGCTTATCTGACAGCAAATTGGGGCCTACGGAATATTCATTGCTTTCACCTTTTCCGTCTTTTATTGTGACACTGTTTTCGGTCAATGATGTTACTATGCCATGCACCGCAACTGTCTGTTGCTGCGCCGACCCATTTTCCGGCTTTTTTTGCATATTATAAAGCATTTGACAAGTTAAAATACGACTAGCCGGAGCTGCACCCACAAAGTATATATCTTTAAAGGCTCCGGCAGCCTGCGCCGCATCTATATAATCATCCGGCCAGACAAAATCTTTGGTGTTAACACCGGCAAGCCGTATCAATACGGCGGCTACCTCTTGCTGTGTAACACTGTTTTGCGGTCTGAATGTTGCGCCGGGATACCCAAATATCCAACCATTCCTTTCAGCTCGACAAACCCAGCCATAGAACCAATCTGTGAGAAAAACATCGCCAAAAGGTGAAACTGCCTCTTTTAGCTCGCTTTGTCCCGAAAAAATAATAATCATTTTAGAAAATTCAGCGCGGGTGACTGTGGCAGCAGGCCTAAAAGTACCATCCGGATAACCGCTGATCACATTCATTTCGGTCAATGCTTGCAAAGCCGCTTGCTCAACACTTTTTAAACCTGCCGTATCGGTAAAGTCTTTGGCAGAGGCGATGTTGCTAAACACAAGTATCAACGCCAATGCCAGCAAAATAGACATATTACGTTTCATACGCCATACCTCCTTATTTCAAACCATAAAGCACCTTAACTATTCTACAATTAATACAATTATCGCCAGATAAATCTTACAATAAAATTTCTTTCACCGCTTTCGAGCGAGTCATCAAAGCCCACATAGCTTCATTTGGCATGCGGCCTTTGTATAATAGATAGTATATCTGTTCGGTGATAGGCATTTCTACATGATGTTGGTGGGCTAGCTTATATGTGCTTTCTGTAGCAAAAACACCCTCTACTACCATACCCATTTCCTCAACTACCTGATTCCAGGGACGGTTTTTGCCAATTTCTATCCCCGCGCGTAGATTTCGGCTATGCCTGCTGGTACAGGTCACCACCAAATCTCCTACTCCTGCCAGCCCGGCAAAAGTTGTGGGGTCGGCGCCTAAGGTTACACCCAAACGCATAATCTCGGCCAGCCCACGCGTAATTAAGGCTGCCTTTGCATTATCTCCTAAACCGAGCCCTTCAATAATACCAACACCCAGCGCTATGATATTTTTAACCGCGCCGCCTATCTCTACTCCCACCAAATCGAGATTAGTATAGACGCGGAAATAATTATTCATGAAAACATCTTGCGCTCTTTGGCATACTGCCAAATCCGATCCTGCTACCACCACCGTGGTAGGCTTATTACGCGCCACCTCTTCGGCGTGGCTGGGTCCGGATATTGTAACATAAGGGTTATCCGGCAGTGCTTCAAGAATTACCGTAGAAAGCCTGCGACCTTGGGGATCGAAGCCCTTGCCGGCATTGATGATTAGAGCATCTTTGCGAATAAATTCCTTGGCTTGAGCAGTGACGGAATTTACGGCATGTGAAGGCACGGCGAAAACTACAATATCTGCGCTGGCTACCCCAGAAAGATGCGGTGTAATAGGTAAATCGGCAGGCAAAGGCACTCCCGGTAAAAAGGCTTTGTTTTCACCGTCTCGCATCAATTGTTCTACATGCACCTTATCCCAAGACCATAGGCTAACATGATGACCATTATTCAAAAGCAGGAGGGCTAAAGCCGTGCCCCAAGAGCCGGCACCCAGAATTTTAATACGCAAAGTTTTTCCTCCTAAATTTACCAATGCGGTCTTTATTCTCTCTATAAGGATCCCTCAATTTGAGCATTTATTTTTTTAGTGTTAGAAAATTGCTACGGTGTTTCCATATTACCAATAAGGCTATTATAGTAAAACCTATTTTATATGGCAAAAGGGGTATATTCACCAAAACCATAGCACCCAAAGCAGCAGCAGCAGCTACAGAAGCTACTGCCACACGATCAGTAAGAAATAAGGTGATGACCCAAGTTGCAAAAGCGGTTAGCCCCAACACGGGAAAGAGCGCTAAAGCTACGCCTAAAGCAGTAGCCACACCCTTTCCGCCCTTAAATTCCAGCCAAACAGGGAAAATATGCCCAATCAATGAACATAGACCGGCTAATATAGCTACGCTTTCTCCTCCCAGCCATTTACCTAATAAAGCTGGAATAAGGCCTTTAAGTACATCGGTAACAAAAACCAGCGCGCCCAAGGGCAGGCCCAAAATTCGCACCGCATTGGTGCTGCCCACATTTCCGGAACCTACACTGCGTATATCTAAACCGCGAACTCTCTTTGTAATAAAGTAGGCTGAAGGGAAAGAGCCTAAAAGATAAGAGCAAACCAGCGTCAGCAGTAAAAAACCTATATTCATGGGCTCACCTCTTTTAACTATTCATCAGAAAAGTTTTATTCTCTACTGTTCCGGCTTTTCCCTCTTCCGCCATATAATAGAAATAGGTGTACCGGCAAAGCCAAATGCTTCCCGCAATTTGTTTTCTAAATAACGCGCATAAGAAAAATGCACTAACTCCGGATCATTGACAAAAAGGACAATCTTAGGCGGTTTTACTCCTACTTGAGCACCATATAACACTTTTAAACGCCGCCCTTTAATAGCAGCTGGCGGATTTAACTGAGTAGCTTCTCGTAAAACTTCATTTAATTGAGAGGTAGTAACACGACGGCTGGCTTGTTCGGTAATAAATTCAACTAAAGGCAATATCTTATCTAAACGCTGCCCTGTTTTAGCCGAAACAAATAAGCTTAAATAATAAGGGGCAAAAGAAAAGGCTTGGCTAAGATCATTTTCAAAGCGCTTCATGCTTTTATCGTCTTTTTCTGGTAAATCCCATTTGTTTACTAATAACAACAGCCCTTTACCTGCTTCATGGGCATAACCTGCTATACGCTGATCTTGCTCTTCCACACCCGCTGAAGCGTCTAATACCAGCACAGCCACATCGGCTCGGTCTATGGCATGAAGAGCGCGCTGCATACTATAGTACTCCGTTGGTTCATTGATACGTCCCTTTTTTCGCATGCCTGCTGTATCGATGATCACATATTCTCGGTTATCTCGTATAAGCAGCGTATCTATAGCATCTCTGGTAGTGCCGGGAGCAGCGGAAACAATTACACGGTTTTGACCAAGCAAGCGGTTGGCAACAGAACTTTTGCCCACATTAGGGCGACCAATAAGCACCAGCGCCACACGATCCCCTTCGTCTTTGGCCATTAGAGCGGTGGGCAACAGTGGCAACAGAGCATCCAGTAAATCTCCAATATTCTTCCCATGAGTTGCCGATACAGGAACGGGATCCCCTAAGCCAAGTCGATAAAAATCGTATATATCCGGGTCTGTGTCAAAATCATCCACTTTATTGACGGCAAGAAGCACCGGTTTGCCACTTTTTCGCAGCATTTCTGCAACATCTTCATCATCAGGAGTCAGATTATGTCGATCTACCACAAAGATGATAGCCTGGGCTTCTTCAATAGCCAAGGCGGCCTGTTCCCGTACCAAACCGGTAATAAGGCTGTTCTCGCACGTAAATTTTATACCACCTGTGTCAATTAGTGTAAACTCTTGATCTAGCCAACCGGTATCGCGATAGAGGCGATCTCTTGTGACTCCGGGGTTGTCTTGTACAATAGCTTCGCGGCTACCCACTATACGATTGAAAAGAGTACTTTTCCCCACATTCTCCCGCCCCACAATGGCAACGACAGGTTTATTCATTATTATAACCTCGTCAATTTCCAATTCTAGCGTAGTAAACCCTGGTTTCTATTATCATAAACATATCATACACAAAAGCGATTATTATGTCAATTATTTCGTTTTTTGATTTTTATATGCATACACTGTTAGTTACAGTTCAAATGCATTCCAAAATTTGTTCCTTAGTTATCTGATGGCTTTAGCACACATGCGCTAACTAAATAAAGAGCTAGCCCGTCATTACGAGGAGCGAAGCTACGCGGCAATCCAGAAATACCTGGGCAACACGCATTCTGGATTGCTTCGCTTCACTAGCAATGACGATGAAACCCACTTAGGTAGCGCGTATGGGACTTTAGCTCGCAATAGAAAAGATCCTTCGCTGTGCTCAGTATGACAAAATTAGGCAGGGAGTGAACTGTACCCGTTATAGATAAACGCGGAGCGAAAAGCGATTTAATACTTGAGAAAACAACCGAAGCATGTTAGAATTGGGGAAAGGTATAAGCGTTATATCGGCAACATGGTACAGAATAAAACTGGCAATAAGATTAGGGAGAAAAACATGCGCCCGTTAATTGGTATAACAATGAACGAAAACATAGATTATGGTACCAGTTTGCGCCGACAATACTACTTGTCGCTTGCTCTGGCGGGGGCAAATCCGGTGGCTATGCCAGTATTGGATCATACTCTGGCAAAAGACATGCTCTCTTCCTTAGATGGGCTGGTGCTGGCTGGCGGTGCAGATATTGCGCCAAATAATTATGAGGAAGCCGCCTTACCCGGTTTGGGTAAAACCGAAGTGAACCGCGATGAATGGGAATTGGCGCTGGCTGGCGAAGCCAGCAAACGTATATTTGCCGCATTTGTCGGGACAATAAAATAATTGGCTAAGAAAAGTTTATATGGAAACCAAACTTATAACCATTAATAATATAAACACTCCGGCAGCCCAAGCTGCTTTATATGAAGCAGCAGAGCTGATTTGCGATGGGAAATTAGTAGCCTTTCCTACCGAAACGGTATATGGCTTGGGCGCCAATGCCCTGGATTCCCCAGCCTGTGCTGCTATTTTTGCCGCTAAAGGACGTCCTGCCGACAACCCTCTGATTGTGCATATAGCAGATATGGATATGCTTAATGAGTTAGTAGTACCCTCTCCACTGGCTATAAAGCTTATAAACGCTTTCTGGCCGGGGCCACTTACCCTGGTATTACCCAAAAAACCTACTATTCCGGATATAGTTAGCGCCGGTCTACCCACATTAGCTGTACGCTGGCCGTCTTTACCTTTAGCTACTGCTCTTATTAAAGCAGCTCACTGTCCTATTGCTGCACCATCAGCAAATCTTTCCGGACGCAGCAGCCCCACCACTGCTTGGCATGTTTATACAGATTTTGCGGGCAAAATACCCCTGATTTTAAATGGCGGGCCAACGGAAATAGGGCTGGAATCAACCGTAGTAGATGCTTGCGGCAAAATTCCCCAAATTTTGCGCCCAGGCCGGGTGGAGGAAAAAGAACTTGCCAAAGCCTCAGACCAGCCTATTAGCTATACTAATCTTTCTTCGGCAAAACGCCCGACTGCACCAGGGATGAAATACCGCCATTATGCTCCTAAAGGTGAAATGCTGGTCGCGCATGGTTTAAGTGAAATTATGCATCTGCGCCTCCAATTAAAGGAAAAATACCATCAGGAACCTTTACTCATGGTATGGGCGGAAACAGCGGCACAATTACCCGGTGAGGCTGAAGTACTTATTATGGGTAAAGAAGGCGACCTTACCTCTTATGCCAGAAATCTTTTCGCCGCGCTTCGTAAAGGAGATGAACAGCATTTTTCTTCTCTGATAGCGGAAGCCGTGCCGGAATATGGTTTTGGCATAGCCATTATGAATCGTTTAAATAAAGCAGTTAGTCAAAAAGTATTACTGAAAAAGGAATTATAGATATCCGCGTCTAATCTTTGGAACATATAGTGATATCAATTTATAAATGAGGTGTTTAAATGAAAATGCATTTTTTTCTATGGTTTATTGTTATACTTCTTTTATCTTTCCTTATATGCTCCTGCGTCGGCGGCAATACTGAAATAGCACCTTCTCCTCTTCTAACTGAACCTTCCACCTCAGTAACACAAATTCCAGAGAATATAGCAAAACCAGATTCTTTTCCGGAAACAAGCCAACCAGTTCCGCCGCCGGATGAAATCCCCGACGATCTTAATGAAGAAACTGCAAATACTTCAGTAGAAATAGATTCACAGCCCTTGGATATTACTGTTCCGGCAATCTCTTCGGATAACCCGGAAGGAAAAGTTATTATAAGCTTCACCTATGAAAAGCAATCCGGCAGCGCTAGTAACCAATTTGCGGTATGGATTGAAAACCTAGACGGTCAATTGATAAAAACGCTTTATGCCACAGATTTTACGGCTAAAGGCGGTTATAAAAACCGGCCGGATTCCCTGGCTTTGTGGGTGCAAAAATCCGATTTGTCTTCCTTAACAAAAAAGGATATAGACGCTGTCAGCGGTGCAACCCCCAAAACAGGCGCGCTTACTTTCACTTGGGATTTGACAGATATGAACGGCGATACTGTTGCACATGACGAATACCTTTTTTGCGTAGAAGGAACTTTACGCTGGCAAAACCGCATTCTTTATAGTGGCTTTATCAAGGTGGGAGATAGACCGACTACTGCAGAAGCAAACGCAGAATACTTTTATGCCGTCTCGGGCACAAACCCCGCGCTAACAGAAGCTTCCCCTGAAAATAATATGATTGGACTGGTAACGGCGGAGTATATACCAGGCTGGGCAATTTTATATTAAGAACCGCTGAGGAGCGCCTATGATGAAACTCGGTTTTGATAAAGAACTTTATATGAAATTACAAACCAAATATATTCGCGAGCGCATTGAACTCTTCGATAATAAACTATACTTAGAATTCGGTGGCAAACTATTCGACGACTATCACGCAGCGCGAGTTTTACCAGGTTTCGACGCAAATGGTAAAGCCAAGCTCTTACAGCAATTACGCGATATTGCCGAAATCATCTTTACCATTTCCGCCCCGGCTATAGAAAGCTCTAAAATCCGCGCCGATATTGGCATTACCTATGACATGGATGTAATGCGGCTAATAGATAACCTATCGTATTTGGGGCTTGCCATAAATTCGGTAGTAATAACTCAGTATAGCGGTCAACCATTAGCTGCAGCTTTTCGTAAAAGGCTGGATAAGCGTGGTATTCGTGTATACTTACATGGCATGACTAAGGGCTACCCCACCGATGTAGAAACAATTGTTAGTGAGGAAGGTTACGGCGCTAACCCCTTTATCGAAACCACGCGACCCTTGGTTGTGGTTACGGCGCCCGGCCCTGGTTCTGGGAAAATGGCTACTTGCTTAGCGCAAATATATCATGAGCAAAAGCGTGGTTTATTAGCCGGTTATGCTAAATTCGAAACCTTTCCCATCTGGAATTTACCTCTGAAGCATCCGGTCAACCTAGCTTACGAAGCTGCAACGGCAGATTTACACGATATTAGCGCCATCGATCCTTATCATCTGGAAGCATATGGTGAAACAACCGTCAATTACAATCGCGACATAGAAGTGTTCCCCCTTTTAAAGGCAGTGCTAGCAAAAATCGGCGGTAGTGAAATATATAAATCTCCCACCGATATGGGCGTAAATATGGCGGGGCGAGCTATTACCGACGACGCTGTGGTACGTGAAGCTGCCGGTCAGG
>JGI24705J35276_12238546_pt1 | contig 26071 bp, 22 predicted proteins | sample TergutNt197P4_FD_35276 | JGI IMG/M metagenome (IMG submission 35276) | reverse complement strand
AATACAAAATATGCAAAACGCGAAGCAGCGGACGCTGCTTCGCGTTTTGGCGTAAGTTGATAAAAGAAAAGCTTTACAGATATTTTAGTTCAAACTCGCTGATCGTCATGATTTCCGGACGCTCTATATCTTGATAAAGCGATATGCGGTCACAAAACATTAAACGTTCTCCACCTTTTCGAGATGTGATTTGATGTTGCCGTCAATCACAAACATTTGCAATGATGGGTCTGTATTGACAATATTTGCTTTACGGTGTTCGTTCGGAATAAATTGAAAATTGATCTTTGAAAACAAATTATTATTATGATCCATGTGATTTTCAATCATCCTACAATACTTTTCCTCGACTTCTATCCCTATGCTGTTGCGCTCGCTAATTAAAGCCGCTTGCATAGTAGTTCCGCTACCACAAAATGGATCAATCACGGTATCACCATAAAAAGAAAACATTTTTACTAACCTTGTAGCAAGTTCAAGAGGAAATGGTGCGGGATGTTTTTTTGTGGAGGCTCCTCCCAATGTCCATATCTGTTTAAACCAATCATCATAATCTGTTTTTGCTATGCGGCTCTTTTCTCGTTGTAAATTTGTTGGGGCTCTATATCCGCCGGGTTTTCTTTGCATCAGAATATATTCCATGTCGTTCTTGATTATGGCATTCGGCTCATAAGGCTTCCCCAAAAAAGAAGCGCAGTTATTCGCTTCGAAAGTTGCGTTAGACACTTTATGCCAAAGGATAGGATTTAAATTGTCAAAGCCTATTTTCCGGCAAGAAACCGCAATATCAGAATGAAGAGGCATAACGACATGGCGTCCATACTTTCTGCGAGACAGGCAGACATCGCCAACGACGCAAACAACACGCCCCCCCGGAACCAAAATCCTATAGCACTCTTTCCATACTTTTACTAATTCGTCGACGAACTGCTCATAATCTTCAATAATCCCGAGCTGACTTTCTCCACGTTCATACTCTTTCAAATTCCAATAAGGTGGCGACGTTACAACGAGATGCACACTATTATCGGGTATGAAGCTCATATCACGCGCATCTGCATGAAAAAGTCTATGTGTCGTCTGCATTCAGTTCACCCCCTGTTTGCCACACGATGGGCTATTACAGCAGCTAACATTGATGTAATAAAAGGTATAAATGACAATCTTTCACAAGGCAACGTATAATTACCTATATCTTCCTGATTTCGTTTAGAGGTAAGGAAGCAAGCAGCATTATAATGCCGTTCTAAAACAAGTTTATTACAAAACAGTTCATATCGTTTTATGTAAGATGAGTTTTCAAACTCTGGCATCACTTTAAAGTGTGGAGAGCGAAATGCAATAGGTGTAGAAGAACCTGTGCAGTCCTCTATTAGCATAAGATAGCCCAGCCAAGGATTACTGTTTTTGAAAACTCCCTCTCTATATGCAGTCCATATATCTAACGCACTACCCATGGCTTCTTCTGTACGATTATTAAAATTGTTTCCAAATGAAGGCCCGACTTGGCTTTTTAGTTCAATAGTTAGTACCAGTTGCTCGTTGTCTACAAATAGTAAATCCCACTTTTTACTCGGTCTATAGAAGCCGGGTAATTCGAGTTTTGTGTTACAAAAAATTTGATCATCTCTAACGCCATTCGCAATTAAAATTTGCCTGAACAACTCTATGAAACCATCAAGTTGCTTACCACCAGTAACGGCGCCCCGATTGCCTTGATCTTGTACCTCACCGGCAGCCTGACGAGTAATTTGCCCATCACGAGTAGACCAGAAAAACCTGATCGCTTCTTTTATCCTTTGTTCAATGTCTGGAAAGATGACTAAACTATTCATAAACTTACCACATCCCAAAAGCATATAGAATTATATCTGATAGCCACAACTTCGGGTCAAGTTAGCCCGCAGCAGCGCCCATGGCGTCATGCGGTGTGGCTGGAAGCTGAGTATAAAGTATATAACATTTCCTGCCTCGCCTGCTGTGTCTACTATCGCTTGCCATATATAAAATTATACCACAAGCCAGATAGCGCGACAACAATGAATTTATCGGCTTGGATATTGTGCCCATTGAGGTAAAGGCAGAAAAAATATTTCAAGCTTCGTCTCTAACTTCTTAATTATAATAACTTCCATCCTCCAAAATAACTTAGTACCGCCAGGGAAACAATGGATTTGCCGTTTTATCTGCTTTGGACATTAGAGGAATGGGTAAAACAAAGATAAAAAGTAACGATAAACAATATAAAGAAGCAATTTGGAGGTTAGGGCTAATGAAGATATCCGCCTGCTGGATAGTAAAAAACGAAGAAGCCAACTTGGGGCTTTCTATAGAAAGTGTTAAAGATTTAGCGGATGAGCTGATAGTGGTAGATACCGGCTCCACCGACGGCACCGTAGCCCTGGCAAAATCTTATGGCGCACAAGTACAACATTTTACCTGGATCAACGATTTCTCCGCCGCCAAAAACTATGCCCTTTCCTATGCCACGGGTGATATTATAATATTCCTAGATGCCGATGAGTTATTCGAGCCTAAATTAGGCCCAGCCGAACACGCTAAAATAGCCGGTATATTCTCCAACAACCCTCAAGTGGTGATGATAACATCATATATACAAAATTTAAGGATAAGCAACCATGAACTAATTAATGTCAGTACCAACGCCCGTATTTTTCGTAATATGAAAAGCCTGCGTTACCGGGGCAGTGTACATGAATACTTAAGACCTGCGGCAAATGAATTAAATATACGCATAGATGATAGCTTAAATATCAACCACTACGGATATAGCGGAGAAGTACAATCTGGTAAAGGTGTACGTAATCTGGCGATTTTAGAAAAGGCGCTGCAAAAACTTAAACCGGGTGAAGAAGAGCATGTGCGTTTACTTATGTATCTCCTACGGGAAAGCTTTAACCTACAGAAAGAAGAAAAAGCTTGGGCTTGCCTTAATGAATTATTCAAATACCCGACTATGATGAAAAAGGTTTGTCAAAACTACGATTTGGTTTTCATGCAGACCATATACGCGGCTATAGTAATGGCTTATGAAAGACGCGATCAAGTAAGCAGGCGGGATATTCGTACAAAGCTCTTCGATTTTACTAAAGATGTTTACCCAAAGTATCCCGGCGCTTATGAAATAGACGTGCTGTATCAGATTCTTTTTGACATGAAAGAAGATCGTTTTTTGCAAGAAGTTGGGCCATCTATACAAGCTGCGGCGATTATCGAACAAAAGGAGCATCGGTATTATAAGAAGTTCGAGTGGCGGTTATGCGGCGAGGCGGCTTTTGCCGCCCGGCGACGCGGTGATGGCTTGGTTGCTATGGAGTATGCCATTAAGGCGTTGCAAGGTGGGGATAAGCATAACCGCCGCCTGCTCAACATTTTGCTAAACGCTATAAAAGGTCAGCCGCCCACGGATATTGTGTTATTGTTAAATAGCATATACAACGCAGCAAACCCCGACGACCTGGAAAACCTGATAGAAGGGACCACCCTGGACGGTTTTCTAGAAGTCAATGCCTATTACTTAAAAAAGCGTTTAACTGAAGCCACAAACATCGAAGATAATTGCCGTTTTCTGTTAATATGTAAAAACTTTAATGAACTGGCCGCCGTTGCGGCGGAAGCTTATGAGGCAAAACACAACTTGGCAGCGCACTTTTTATTCTTAGCCGCCCTCTGCGGCGCCTCGCCTTTTTTAATCAAGTCACATGAAGCCATTCTTACAGATTATATACATATTCTGGAAGCATTCTACAGCGAAACCCAACTTACACAGCCAACGGAAGCGGATTATTCTCTGCTTGAGCAAAATTACGCCCTAATTGCCTGTATAGCCGGTCTACCGGCTGCCGATAAATTTCGCGGCGTTTTTATGGCCGACCCTTTACGTTGTTATGCCATAAAAGCCCGCTATTGCGAAATGAACAGCCTACCCCAGCTATTACTGGAGGAAAACACCGCCGCTATCACAAAATGGAACCTCACTTGCCGCATCCATTTAATAAATGCCTGGATAAATGTAGGGCGCTATGAAGAAGCCCTGCGGGATATTGAGGTTCTCTTTAAAATGGAACTGATTAGACAAGATTTGCTGCATATGCTGCTGGTAGTAGCGGAAAAAGCACAAGGCGCTACTGCAAAAGCAGCGCGGAGTCTTTATGAACGCTATATGGAGCTATACGATACTTTGGTAGATTTAACCGATGTTATTAATACCGGCATCGTCTTTGACGAGAGCGGTAAAAGGAAAAAACGGTATTTTGCCCATATGACCATAGAGCAATTAGATAAATTAGTGACAGAAGAAACCGGGCAACTTGTAACAGGAGATTTGCTTAAATTGCAGCGCAAGGCTGCTGCGGTATATAAAGAACATGGCTTGGCAGCCGAAGCAGCCCATTCTTTGATACGCTTAGTTGCCCATAAACAAGCTACTGAAGAAGACCGGGAAAACTTGGCGGAAATATTCAATTCCATAAAAAATAACACCCTAGCGGATTATATGGCAGATTACGAGTCAAGCGCAGTCAATGAGCAAAACGTAACGGATATAATTGCTTCTGCAAGAAATACTTCAGTGGCTAAGCAGGAAAAAGTGATCAACGCCAAGGACAATGCATTTAATCCTGAAATAAAGACTATTGAAACTGCGCTCAATAATTGTGAATTTCAAAAAGTTGCGGATTATGTTGAATTATGGCTGAAAAGCAAAAAAGCCATTAACGGTACGGTATATTATTATTATGGAGTTAGTTTAAACGCCCTGGGAAAATATGATGAAGCGCTTGAAGCCCATAAAAAAGCCATAAGGCTTTTACCAAAATTAGCAAATATGAAAAGCACAACGCCCATTAAAACTGTTCATCAATACGATGAATATAATAGTGATTGTCTGGGATGCGGCTGCCCAGATACAAAAGCGGTATTTGTCTGCAATCAATCTATCTCTGCAAACAATTATGGAGTTATCAATCCAATCAGAACATGGAAGCGCTGTGAAAAATGCGGCCTGATATATACAGGTAATATGCCATCTTTTACGGCGCTTAGCAAGTATTATAGCGAACATTTTAATGAAATAAAGCCCGGGGGGGTAAACTATAGCATTTCTGAGGTGGGAGACATAAGTGGTTATTTGAAATACAGCGAAAACCGTCTGCAGCGTATCGAAAAAATATCTGATAAACCAGGGCGCCTGCTTGATATTGGCGCTGGTTTAGCAACTTTTGTGAGAGTTGCCCAAATGCGGGGCTGGCATGCGGAAGGACTGGAATCGTCACAAGAAAATGTTCAATACGCCAAGACAAAATGGGGAATAGAACTTCTGCCCATAGATTTTTTTGATTATGAACCAACAGTCGAATATAATGCAGTAACCATGTTCGAAGTAATTGAACATTTAATAAATCCCTGGGAAGCGATAGAAAAATGCGCCGCCTTATTAACAAATAAGGGTGTACTGGTTATAGCAACGCCTTTTAGGGATAGCGAGTTTGTTAAAGCAAGAACCCCCCTCCAGGATTTTTGGTGGAATGAGCCATCGCATTTATCGTATTTGGATACACAAACTTTAATCAAGAGAACTCAAAAAGCAGGATTATCATGTATCGATATTGTTGAATCGGAACAAGGCGCTGGAAGATTGGAAGTGTATTTACAAAAAACGGAATAGTATAAACGGATGTGAATAAATTTAAGAGGTGCAAGATGAGCGATCATGAACAAAACGCGATCATTGAAGAATTTCTTAATAATGGTGAAAAACTATATGATTTGGGCAACTATACTGAGCTGGCTCAATTATGTGAAGAATTCTTAGAAAGTATTACAGACGAACGCGTATATTCTATGTTATCCAGCACGCAATTTGCCCTGGGGGATATTGTTATGGCCGAAAAAAACGCCAGAAAAGGCCTTGCCTTAAACAGCCATAACATAGACCATTTGCTTAATTTAGCATATATACTACAACATAATGGCTCTTTTTCCAATGCCATGCGCTATTTTATACGCGCTAAGCAAAGGGGCGACGCGGCAACATCCAGAGTTTGCGAAGAAGCAATTACGCAACTTGAAGTACATCTTAAAAAAACCGCCGCTGAACTGCTGCCCCTAAAAGCCGCCAAGCGTGTTTTGATTATCGCCGCAATTTTTCCGCCGGAAGCAGGTTCCGGTGTGCAAAGGACTCTTAAGCTGGTTAAATATTTACGCCTCTTCAATTGGGAACCGGTGGTATTGACACTTCCCCTAAGTAATGACCCATCTTTTACAGGGTTTGAGTATTTCGATGAATTGCCCGATGATATTGAGGTTATACGTATTCCTGTTCCCAGCGCCGTAACTTCGCAAAATATTGAGAATATGAAAAACAAACTGCTACCGCTGTTAACAGAAAAAACACGCGAAGAATTTGAAAATAGCTATAACCGCCAGGATTGGCCACAAAAATATAATCTCTGTTCTTTTCCGGAACACCTGGTATCTTGGGCTTATAATGCGGCGGAAAATATCGCTAACTATCTTGATCTGAGCAATATAGATCTGATTTATTCAACAAGCGGGCCGTATTGCGATCATTTTGCGGCTTATTATATAAAACAAAACTATCATAAACCTTGGGTTGTAGATTTTCGCGATGAATGGAGCAATAATCCCGCCATTTGGCCGAATAAGAATAATCTGCTCTACCGCATGTGCCTCGATTGCGAACGTGCGCTTATCGATACGGCGGATAAAGTGATCTGTGTTACGGAAAAAAGCCTGGATAATTATGTAAAACTAGGTTTTAGTAAAGAGAAATTAGCTTGCATAACTAATGGTTTTGACGAGGAAGATTTTGAGGGAATAAGTGATAATAGCGCTGCTAATGAAAAATTCACCTTAGTCCACAATGGCCTTTTGTATTTGGACAGAACCCCTAAAACCATCTTAACGGCTCTGAGAAACTTGATTAAACGCAAAAAAATCGACGCCGAAAAAATAATTTTTTATATGGGATGCTTTACCAACAAAGAAAATAACGTCGCTTTGGAAACTGAAGTAAAGCGCATGGGTTTAGAAAAGATAGCCTTCATCACCCCCTATATGGAACATCGCGCAAGCCTACTATATGCCGCCTCGGCAAACTTACTGCTACTTATACTAGGCCCCTCTACAAATTACGTTGCCACCTATCCCGCCAAAATATTTGAATATTTGCGTTTAAGTAAGCCCATTCTAAGCTTGGGGCCGGGCGGAAGCGTTATCGAGTTTTTGTTAAGAAAAACCGGTGGCGGAATAAATGTAAAATTCTCTGACACAGAAGCCATTGAAAAAGAGATCCTGCGCCATTATCAGGCTTGGCTTACACAAAGTAGCATCGATAAACCAAGCGAAGCGGATATTATTGCATATGAAAGAAAAAACTTAGTAGCCAAACATGCGCAAGAGTTTGATAAAGCATTATATGAGCAAAAAAGCATCAAAAACGCTTCCTCGCAAAAATACGATATAGACTTATTAAAATTGCTTAATGAGGAGTATAAAAATAAAAAAGTAGTAAAAAACCCGCCACAGCAATACGACGACAGTTTTAAAATTTCTGAAGCAAACCAAATGATTGATTTTCTATCCCAGAAAATGAGTTTTACCGGAGTAAAAATCTTGGAAATTGGCTGCGGCGGCGGGTATACGAGTTATCAAATTGCCAAACGGTTTAATTGTAAAATAGTTGGCGTAGATATTTATGAGGATGCTGCTTGGCAAAGAAATGTTCATAAAAATGTTCAGTATAAATGTGTGGATTTAGGTGTTAATAATCCTTTTAATGAAGAAGAATTTGATATTATAATATCCATTGTGGCCTGGGAGCACATGAAACACCCCTTTGAAATTTTACAACAAGCCACCAAAGTATTAAAACGAGGCGGGTCATTTTTTATACGCGCCAACCAATATCGCTCGGCAATTGCCCATCATCTTTATCGTCAAATCTATTTTCCTTATCCGCATCTGCTGTTTGACGACGAGCTTGTGATAGATTTTGCTGTACAAAATGGTGCCGAAAGATGGTATGCCGAAGCATTTTATTATATTAACAAGCTTACTTATCCACACTATAAAGAATATTTCAAGCTTTTAAAACTTGATATTATAGAAGAATCTATGACTAACAGGCCATTAGATTATGATTTTTATCAACGTTTTAATGATAAACTTGGCCTCTACCCCATTAATGATCTGGAGCTCGATTTTTTTAATGTACTTTTGAAAAAGACCATCAATGTTCCAATACTTAAACGTTGATATTTAGGCGCCTCTAAATACCCACTCATCACCATCTTCTCTGCCCTTTTTCCGCCTAGACAGCGTTGTCGTCGCTTCACGTAGCTTTAGGCTACGCTTCAGCTCCTCCGCCTTGCTAGACGAAAAAATTGCTAGTGAATCTGGCAATTCGGAGTAATTAGAGGTGCCTTATAGTAAAAATAAGGGGTGCTGCTATGATAAATGTTATAGGTTTGGGATATATAGGGTTGCCAACTGCCTTAATGCTCGCTGCCAGCGGAAACGATGTGCTTGGTACAGATATAAACGAAGCAGTTATTGCCGCACTGAGGCGGCGGGAATTACCTTTTTTTGAAACAGGTTTAACCGAACTCTTTGCTAAAGCCCGGCATAAAGGTATACGTTTTTCACTGGATTTAGAAAACGCCGGTATTTATATCATTGCCGTGCCCACGCCTTACGATTCGCAAAGCAAAAAAGTAGATATGTCTTTTGTTATAGCCGCCTTTGAAGGCATACAGAATATTTGCCCAGAAAATGCCATTGTCGTAATTGAATCTACCGTTTCGCCCGGTAGCATAGACCGCGCTATAAGACCGCTGCTTAGCAAAAATATCCGCTTAGCCCATGCCCCGGAACGCATTATACCTGGCAATATGCTATTCGAATTATGCAATAACGCCCGCATTATCGGGGCGGACGATAGTGATACGGAATATACATTAAAAGAACTTTACTCTTCCTTTTGCACCGGAGAAATCATCCCAACCGATATAAAAACAGCGGAAATGACCAAAGTAGTAGAAAACACCTATCGCGATATCAATATAGCTTTTGCCAATGAACTGGCTAAAATTTGCCATTATGGCGGCATGGATGTTTATGAAATTATCCGCATGGCCAATAAGCATCCCCGCGTCAACATCCTCCAGCCCGGCCCCGGGGTGGGCGGTCACTGTATTGCCGTAGACCCGTGGTTTCTGGTAGGAGATTATCCGGGGCTGGCCAATATTGTGCTAGCTGCAAGAAAAATCAACGATTCTATGCCGGAATTTGTTTTAGAGCGGATTCGCGAAATCATGAAACTGGAAAATATTAAAGACCCGCGACAGGTTGGCCTATATGGTTTAACATATAAAGATAATATAGACGATACCCGCCAAAGCCCCACGCTTCAATTATTGGCTTGTATGCGCGAACACCTTGCGCCGGCTTTAAAATGCTATGACCCCAAAATTAAAGAGCGCATTGTAGAAAATCAATGCTTCTCTTTGAAAGATTTTCTTAGTGGCTTAGATATGATAGTTATTATGACGGCTCATGATGAAATAATAGAGCAATACCGGCATTTGCATGATAAAATCGTTTTAGATACACATAATGCGCTGCCCAAAGGCAATAATGTATATGCGCTAACGCGGTCTTTGACCGCAAGCTGCCAGAAGTGAGAAGACTAATGCGGGCTTTGCCCGCAAGATGCCAGAGGCGAGATGAAAGAGTGTATAGAAAAGCGCGACGACGCTTTAGCTAGTGCATTTGCTGAGGTTTTGCGAAGCAAAAGCCAGCAAGGTTAAAGACGCTTTTCTATAATTTTAAACCGCCCCTGTTTGAATCAGTCATAAGGGGGAAAAATCAGCTTATGCAAAGTGAATGATACGCCAGTTTACACTTTTTTAGAGGTCAGAGGGTCTATTTTTTTTAGTTCTAAACAGCGGCACAATGAGCAGCGATAACATCCCAATAACCGCTGTAATAAAAACAGTGTATTGTATAGCTAAGACGTAATTTTCAACATAAACAGTTTGCAGAATTGTTGAAATTGCCCGCGCAGCAGCATCTGAGGCCGATAACCCCATATTTGAAAAGAAAGCCGTTAAGCTATAAAGTGTTTCGTTGAAGGGAATATTAAATGGAGTAAGCTGGGATGCAGCGTATGAGTAGTTGAAATTAGACCTTGTCGAGATCATTAATGTTACAAACGCTACCGCTAAGGAAGAACTGAACTGCATGATAAATGACGACATAGCCGTAGCTTTTTGGGAATCTGCTGGCGCAATATCGGTAAGGCCTATAGTGCGGGCGGGCATCATCGATAACCCCAAGCCAATATTCCTTATACATAAAACAAGAACCAGCGCCGTTATGGAGGCATTAACATTCATCAGTGAGGCAATTGCAAATGAAGCGGCGCCACAAATAATAATCCCAATCGCAATAACTATCTTCGTGCCTTTCTCCCCTGCTAGGTCGGAAATTCTGCCGGCTATTGGCATCAGCAGAGCCATTGTGAGGGTTGCCGGTAAAAGAATTTGTCCGGAATGGAGGGCGCTTAAACCTTTAAAATTCTGTAAAAATACCGGCATGATAAAACTGGCGCTCATCATCATCAATGCCTGAATAATTGTGAGAACAAGGCTTAAACTAAAATTCCACTTTTTTAAAATCCGCAAATCTAGCAAAGGCGAGGCACAATAAAGCTCATTGGCAATGAAGAAAATAAACGCTCCCACTCCAATAATCAACATATAAACATAGTGGGGCTCGCTCCAACTTATTTCCTGATTTTTTCCCAACAAATACAAAAGAAAACTCGATGCGATAGCAGCAGAAATGAATCCGGCGATGTCGAATTTTGGAAAAGGGATTCTTTTACTGAACTGAAAAAACTTTAAAGCCAGGGTAACCGCAAGCACCCCAAATGGGATATTAACAAAAAATATATATCTCCAGTCGAGAATTTGAACTATATATCCTCCCAATGTTGGCCCAAAAGCAGGGGCTGCCATGGCGGCTATTCCGAATACACCAAAGGCCACGCCACGCTTTTCCGGCGGAAATAGTGATAATACCATGCCCATGCCAATTGGCTGCATCAATCCGCCGCCTACGGCTTGTAGTATTCTAAAGAGCAACATAATGTTCAAGCTCCATGAAAAAGCGCATAAAGCCGAAAAGCTGGTGAAAATGATTATGGCAACTAAATAAACGCGTTCGCTGCAAAAAACGTTTGACAAATAGGGCCCAAGCGGAATGATAATTGCCATAGTTAAAGCGTAAGCTGTCATTAGCCATTGCACATTACTTAAATTCGCGCCAAACACATTCATAATGGTAGGCAGGGCGACGCTGATCGTTGTAGAACTGATCGCGGATAAAAAAGTTCCCATAATAACAACGGCTAACGAAGACCATGCTCTATACGAATCAAAAACAGTTTCGTTTTCCATCTTAGACATCCTTATTATTTCAAATGTATGCGGATAATGGCATTCGCTCCGGCTAGCAGACTATCGTATTGCTCGATAAATTGGATTTTAATCGGTACATACTGTGTTGTTTTCACGAAGGTACCACTGGAAGCAGATGGCACTATAGAGAACGCGGATAAAGTCGCGCTACCCACTTCAATTACCTTACCGTAAAACTTTTGATTTCCATATTGATCAATAGTGATATCGACGTTTAAGCCGATTTTGATTTTATTTATCTCTTTTTCATCAATATTGCTTACAATAAACATTTCCGAATCATGCGCTATATAAGCAGTTGTCTGCCCGGCCAAAATCGATTGTCCCGGTGTTCCTAATATACGCAAAACTACACCGTCTATGGTAGAGCGTATATACGAGTTATCTATCTGCGCACTGTCTGCGTTTGCAGAATCAAGCTCCATGATCACATCGCCTTTACAGATATAATCGCCCTGCTTAACTTTAATATCTAGGATCTCGCCAGCCATTTTGGAAGTTATCGTTACCATATTGTATTGCACGGTAGCATTATTCGTTTTAATAAAGCTACTTTTTTCATAAGTAAAATAAAAAAGCGCCCCTGCTAAAACGCAAACTGTAGTTACGGCTATTGCTATTAAAAGGGGTTTTCCATTTTTCTTTTTTTCATTGCCGATCTTTGGCAGATTATTTTCTAAGTTAGACATGATCTTTGTCTCCTAATTGTCTATTTTTAGGGAATCTCCATCTTTAAGTAAATTGGCATTGAAAACAACAATTTGAGTATTTTCGCTTAAATCGGCATTAATTGGCTCGAGAGATATTTCATCTGTATTTTTGCCCAACACTTTAACAAAAACCTTTTTCGCGGTATTATTCTCGGCGATAAAAATATAAGCGTCTTTACCGGCATTAACTACTGATTTATAAGGCACAATAATACTTTTGTACTGGCTTTCGACAAATACCATTTTAGCTTTCATACCCGGTTTAAAATAATGCTCTTTATTTTCAACGGTAACTTGAACCATATATAGATTGGCGTTGTTCGCCGAATTGGAAAGAGCTGTTATTTGCGTTTCCACAACAGAATTATCGGCAGAAAACACCTGAACGTTCCCTCCTAGCGATAGTTTATTGATTTCCTCTTGTGGTACAGCCGTGCTGATGGTCACCTGGTCTATATTAGCTACCGTATAAGCTGGGCTTTGGCTTATCATGCCACCGGCGACAGCGTTTTTATTGATAATAACACCATCTATAGGCGAAGTTACGGTATAATCTTCCATTTGTCCTGTTAAAATTTCATACTGTGTTTGGGTTACATGGGCAGCCGCTTGGGCGCTATAGATATTGAGATTTTTTTGGGCAGCCTCTAAAGCGGTTTTGGCTGTAGCCGCAGCTGCATCGGCTTTATCTAAAGCTAATTGGGCCATCTCTAAGTTAGATTTTGCAATTGCTTCAACCTCATAAAGGGTTTGTGAATTATCGTAATCTTTTTTTGCTTGTTGCTGCGCCAATAAGGCGGCGTCATATGCAATATTTGCATTATCCAACACAGTTTGGTATTGAATCCTGGCTTGAGAAACCGCTATATTTGTTTGATCCAAAGTAGCCTGGTTAGATTTGATTTGATTAATTATAGACGTAGTATCGAGCTGCAACAAAACATCGCCGGCAAATACTCTGTCGCCGATCTCTTTAAATGTATGCTCCACTGTGCCGGAGTATTTCGATATAACCTCTACTTGAGTTTGTGGCTTCACCACTCCTACTGTAGTATAGCCGTTGCTGAATACATCAACTCGTACAGCAGCTATATCTACAGATATGGTGTTGTCGGCAACCACTTGGCAGCCGGCCAGAAAACACGAGCATAAAATGACGATTATATAAATTTGAATTTTTTTGATCATAAGAATCTACACCTTTCCGGTATAAGTTTTAACCATGCCTTACTATGCCAGCTTAGCAACAGTGGTACATGGGTTGCTCTCACGGTTTAGTAAAGAGTGACCATTGAACAATCATACCAATCCCTTCTTTCTGGGTTAGGATGTTTTTAAGTACTCTTTTTTTTAAATCTTCCGCCTTAGTATCGGCATTTGTTAATAACCCGCATACTACAGAAGTATACGCGGGTAGGCAATGATTGGGGCATTTTCTGATAATTTCAATTGACGCTTCTTCAAGCATAATCGTCACCTCCGACATCAAATAATGTCGGTTGCTCAAAATCCGGTTGATACGATTCTCTTAGATCATAGCTTTCCCAAGAATCATCATAGTATTTCATTAATGAGCCTTGGGGCAAAGAACATAAACTTTCAATATTATCTATTGGCAAACGAACCTCAGCAAAGAATTCTTTAAAATCATTCTTTTCCTTAACTCTGTTTAGAATACGATGGCCCATTTCATAAGGTTTTTCGTATTCTATTTCATTATCAAATGGTTCGATTTTTTGCCAGCCGTTAGCATTAAGCCGTTTTTGAAGAAAATAGCTCCTTGGCGCATCGATTAATCCTACATTTTCGCAATGAATGACCAAAGCCCTCAGCGAAACCAGCCACTCTTTCTTTAAAAAAAACAAATCTTCCATTTTAGAAGAAACAAATGAATAGTCAAAACCTTCTTGGGGCAATAAAAAGTATTCCGCAAATTGCTGCGCTTCGTTTTCAATTTCCTTGCTTCTTATATCGAACTCCCAATCGATTAGATGTCTATGCAATACCATATGACCCAGCTCGTGCGCTAAGCTAAATCTTTGCCTTACGGCAGTACCCACTTGTTGGTTAAGCACAATTATCGGCGTGCCGTTAATAATTTGCGAGTAGGCTTCAGTTTTTAATTCAGGGGAATAGATAGTAAAAATATTAAACCCGCGAGATTCTAACAAAGACACCATATTATGGATAGGCTGAGTGCCAAGATTCCATTGCCGCCTAAGTTCCATAGCCTTATCAGGTATTGTAAGCTTTTCATCTATGGAAAACCTTAAAAATGGCTGCGAGATGTTTTCAAGTGCTTGCGCAATCTCATAACCCCAACTACTTACTATTCTTGCATATGCCCTTTTCTTTTGCGGAGTAGCTAAAGGAGCTCTTAAAAACAAGGTTGAAGTATTTCTATTATGAACAACGCTTTCCTTTAGCAGATATTTTATAGGCGCAGCTAATACCTGCGCCATTTTTTTTATAGTATCAATTTGTGGAATACTTTTGCCATCTTCATATTTTGAAACCATCTGCTTTGTTTTTCCTACTGCCTTGGCTAATTGTTCCATAGTCATACTTCGAACTATACGTATTTCTGTCAATCGTTCTCTATTAAAGCCAGGCATACTATGCCCCTCCCTTAGCATACAATGTATAATCGAAAACACAAAAGCCCAGCAATCGCTGTCATTCTTAGCGTAGCGAAGAATTTATACCACCGCAAGGATGTATATTCATAACTAATATTCTTCGCTACACTCAGGATGACAACAGGAGTTTTCGAGGAGGTTTATACGTTAATATTATATGCAAAAACAATTGATTTGTCAACCTCAATTGTCAACTAAAATATAAATTATTTTGATTTTGTCAACCAAGGACAGGGTGCAGAAAACCGGATTATAAAATCTATAACCGAAAAATGGGCGAAATTGCAGCTAGGTTTACTAAACTTTTAATTATATTTTACTTTAACATGATAGTTTATGGCTGATCTAAAATATAAAATAACAATTAGCATGATGAGGGCGCTTTATAATACTCTTTTATAACCGACTTATTTGCCCCTTTCCGTCGGGATTCACCTGCCTTTGACACAGTAAATCCCGACGGAAAAACCTCAAGTGAATTGGGAAATTCGCAGTAATTAAAGCGCTCAGTAATTATATTAAGGAGGGAAAAATATGTTGGAACAGGAAACACGCATAAAAAAACAGCTGGAAAAGCAGGGATATATTCTTTGCAAAACAAAAATGCAGCAAGTTATAGATTCTGTAGGTAGCTACATGATTGTAGATGCCGCCACCCTTGCCATAGTAGCAGGCCCACGTTTCGATTTAACTTGGGATGATGTAATGGATTATATAGTCTGTAAGCAACAGTGTTTCGATTATGCCTTTTTGAGATAATAAATAGCAGTAAGGTTAACCACCATTCTTACTCCTGACTTCTCATAAACCATACACTCTAGCTTGAGAAGCGCCGATATTCTTGTTTTTTCCCAAGTTTATTCGCAGGAATAGCATAAAGTTCTTGTAAATTATGCCGGTAACTTGGTATAATTAGCATAATATGAATAAAAGTGAGAAATACTTGGCATTATTCAACTATTGCCGAAGAAAGAAGGAGGAAACAGTGGAAGATTTAATTATAAGCATGACCCAGGATTTGCTAGACAGAGGTGAAATGGTTAACAGAAAATATACATATAATAACTCTTCTTTTAAAAAGAACATAGAGATCATGGACAAAAATAAAGACCCCGTTAAAAAAGCCGGCAACCTTAAAAGTACGGACCGTACTACCCGGTTATGTTCCAAATTTCAACAGATTGCTGCTCCCGAATTGGATATGCCACTTGTTCCACCTAATAAAAGCGAACCTGGTAATGTGACGACCAATTTAACGCCAGACCAAATAGCTTTACATGGTCCACGGGGGATAATGATACACAGCCCCGGTGCGTCACAGAGCTCGGCCCAGTCTTTAGTTAACAAATTTAATAGTGAAAACCCTTGCACCAAGTCTACCCACGCTTTTGCCGGAGCCGGCCATATTGTTCAGTGCCTACCCTGGAATTTTTTAGCTTATCACTGCGCAGGGTATTTTAACGGCACACATCTGGGCTTAGATATAATGGAGCCGGATACTATACAAAATACGAAAGTTAATAACAGAACCGTATATTGGATAGATAGTAATAAGGAGCAAGAAACCTTAACTTTCATCCAAAACGCTTATGCTACCGCAGTTGAGTTGGCCGCTTATCTTTGCCGGCTATACGAACTTGATCCCTTAGGGATGACAGATTCCGAGGTTCCGCTTGGCGACAGTACAGTGATGGTTCCGGTAATCCTTTCGCATAAGGAAGGGCATTTCTTCGGCAAAAAAAACTGCCCGGGTCTTTTAAAAAAACCACCTTGCAAATGTAGCAGTACCGGAAACAACTGCTGGGCTAGTAATCATAGCGATCCTCATCATATGTGGGAAAATATAAAAGTGGGCAGCCCCACTGCGCAGGCAACCCTAAAGACCGGCTTAACTATGGATACATTCCGGCAAGATGTGGCAACGAGAAAGCAGTTCGCATATTTTTGTCATGTAGTTGATGATTGGAATAAAGATATCTCTATTGGAAGATTACCACACAATATACATTATCCTTATTATCCTACAGGGAAAAAAGCGGGTTCCGGTATAGATTGGAATCGTGATCCTATCCTTAGCCGTTATACACTGAGCAAAATAGATTTAGCAACACTTTCCATAACAACACCGCAGATAGGTAGCGAAGGCTGGTATCCGAAAACCTACCCCACTTATAAACCGGGCTACCGCGTTGCTGTCAACAATTTGCAGTTCGCGTTTAAAGCCGCTGCTGTGGCAACCAAAGCCGCGCATGACGCTGGGGAGACTAAAAAAATATATACTGTTCATAGTATTTTTAACCCAATCATGAAAATATCATTACCTGTTTCGCTCGGCATTAATATAGATTATTTAAAACTCAGGGGTATCAATACCGATAAGCCTCTGGAAAACTATTTAAATCTTGCCAGCCTTTAGGATTGCTCAAAACCCCATGGGAGAAAAACCTTCTCTTCGCAAAGGCTAAAATAAGGCGCGCTCCTCAAAGCGCGCCCTTATATCAATCATCCTTTATTAAAACAATTTCTTCTGCAAAATAATTTCTTCTCCGTCTGCTATAATTAGCTTTCCCGGAGCCTGAAACTGCTCGGCGCGCCCGCGCTCGAATAATTGTCCGGGCGACATATGATACGGAATACTGTAACGGGCTTTGATTATAGCGGCGCAAGCCGCTGCTTCTTCAAGATCCATATTATATATACCGTCGCAGCATAAAAAAGCGTAATCCAGCTCACGTTTTGCCATAGTTTCCATTTGCGCTGTTTTTGAAGTATCACCGGAAAAATAAAGCTTAACACCGTCGCTTAAAGTAAGGATATAGCCCACACATTCTTGAGGGTCATGATTTTTATTACCTGCCTCCACCGCCTCTAACTTCACATAACCCAAATCGAATTGTTGATGAATACCGTCTTTAATAGCCTCTGCTTCAGTTATGACCCGGCAGGCGAGATTGCGCGATTTGATGAGGTTAAGCTGGCTATGATCGCTGTGTTGATGCGTTTGTAATATTGCATCTGCCGGCACGTTATAGCCTTCGCCCACATAAGGGTCTATATAGATTACCTTGCCTTCCGTAGTAGTAATACGAATACTTCCATGCCCTTGATATAATAATGAAGCCAACTTAATCAATCCTCTCAAATCGCTATACCAGGTTTTATAGCACTTTACTTGTTTAAGCGGGCGCTATATGCTGTTGACTTAGCCAGATATGCATTTATTCTAACCCAAGATTAGCAATTCCTTGCGCATTCGATGAATTTATCCTCAACCTCTAATAGTGTTTCTACAATTTTCGGGTCGAATTGATTACCCGAACCTTCTTTAATAATACTGACAGCATCCTTGTGGGGTATGGCTTTTTTATAACAACGCTCACTGACCAGGGCATCGTAAACATCAACTACCGCTACTATGCGGGCAGATAAAGGTATTTCTGCGCCTTTAAGTTTATCCGGATACCCCCGGCCATCCCAGCGCTCGTGATGGTAACGGCAAATATTATAGCAATGCTTTAAATATTCATCTTCGCCAACCTCTATTAAAGATTGTATCACCTTTCCGCCTATTATGCTATGACTTTCTATAATTTGGAATTCTTCTTTATTTAGCCGGCCCGGTTTCAATAATATATTATCCGGAATACCGATTTTACCAATATCGTGTAAAGGCACTGCTTTAACTAAAGCGGTGGGGGCGTTTTCTTGTAATTCCTTGCCATAAGGGCCGCCACTGCGCAACAATTGCAAGACCAGTAAGCGCGCCAGCTCTCTGGTACGTTTAACATGCTGGCCCGATTCCAAGCTACGGTATTCGATGAGGTTGGCCATTGTATCTAAAAAATGTTCCCTGGTTACCAGCAGCTCATTAGCTTTTTGATCTACTAAGCCTTCCAGTTTTTCTCTATATTGAGTAAGTTCTATTTGATTAGCTACCCGCAAGCGCACTATTTCCGGCTCGAAGGGCTTGGAAATATAATCCATAGCCCCAGCGCGCAAGCCCTGTATTTCCTGATTGGAAGCTGTAATAAAAATGACCGGTATTTTGTTTAAAACGGGGTCTGCTTTCATAAAGGATATCACGCCGAAGCCATCTAACTCTGGCATCATTACATCAAGTAAAATCAGGTTAGGTTTAATGCTGGAGTTGACCAAATTCGATATAGCTTCTATACCATTCTGCGCTTGCTCGATCTCATAAGTATCGGATAGTATTTCTTTCAGAATTATACGGTTTGTTTCAATATCATCCACTACGAGTATGCGTGTTAAAGCATCGTTCATTTTATTCCCTCCATTTCCAGCAATTGTTCTATAGAACCTACGGTCTGGGTTACCGTTTCATCTAGTTTGCCAATAAGCGGTAGCGGAGAAATTTCTATTTTTGCATGTTCGGTAATTTCATCTAAAACCGCCATTAAACCGCTTAAGCCTAGATTAGCTGCCATTCCCCACATAGTGTGGGCTTTTTGCGCCATTGCCTTATATTCTTTTTTTTGCATATACTCTATCATTTCATTCGCTAAACCGCGTATCGAAAAATTGCGTAATAAAGTAAAATATAATGCTTTATTATTCATCACACGAGAGAATCCGCCAAAAACATCGATCATCGGCAAAAACATATCGTAGTTTTTTGCATCTTCTTCTTGCAAAAAACCGTTATAAGCTACAGATATATCAAAATCATTTGCCTGGCTGGCCATTGGACGCGCTGCTTGAATAGCTTTTTCTGCATCAGATTTGTCCTTTTCAGTTATTCCTAAACATTCGTTAATGGTATTGATAATAACAGAGGGGAAAAGCGGCTTGGGTATAAAAAGGTTAACGCCCGCAGCCACTGCCTCTTGCTCTATTTGCCTCCAGGGTGTACCGGAAATCATAATAATAGGCGCTGTATCGCCAACCATAGCGCGAATTTTTTTCGCTAATTCTATGCCGTTCATTTCCGGCATTTGCCAATCCACAATAAATATTTTGAATGGCTTTTCAACACGCTTTTCGATCATAGCCAGCGCCTGTTGCCCGCTCTTTGCCACTTCGCAGGGTACTTTCACAGCAGACATAACCGCGAGAAAATACTCTCGGATATCTAAAGAATCGTCTATTACCAAAACATTTATCTCGCTGCGGCTAATATTGCCGGTAAGCGTATGTTCAATTTGATAGCTGCTTTTTTGCAGCTTCATGGTAAAGGTGAAAACAGACCCTTCGTTGATCACAGAATCTACCTTAATATCACCGCCCATCATATTAACTATATGTTTGCAAATAGCCAGCCCCAAGCCTGTTCCGCCATATTGGCGGGCAAAACCGCTGTCGGCCTGATCAAAAGAGTTGAAAATTCGGTTTAAATAAGTTTTAGAAATTCCAATACCATTGTCTATCACTTGCACCTGCAAGGTATGTACATCTCCCTTAACCGCTAAAAGACTTACATGCATTTTGATCATGCCGCCATTAGGTGTAAATTTTATAGCATTGGACAATAAATTGGTTATCACCTGGCTAATTCTTAACTCATCGCCGATTAAGGATCGCGGCACATCTGTATCTATATTGATTACTAAGTCTTGCTGCTTGTCTAGAGCAAGGCTATTTAAAACATCAACTACATTCATGAGCATCTGTTCGAAATCGAACTCATCCATAGATAGCTTAAGCTGGCTGGTTTCTAATTTAGACATATCTAAAATATCTTTTATAACACCCAATAAATGTTTTGAAGCTTCATATATATTATTTAAGCAATAATTCTTTTTTTCTGTTTCTTTTGTACCAAGAGCAATATCTGTCATGCCGATAATGGCATTCATGGGCGTACGCATTTCATGATTCATGCGGGAAAGGAAATCGAGCTTAGCCCGGCTGGCTTGATCTGCCATCTCTTTAGCTTCAGATAAAGCGCTTAACAAATAATACTCTCGACTTTGGCGACTAATAATACCGGAAAATAAAGCCGCCAAAGTTTCGCCCAAACCGATATCATTTTCTGTCCAGCCCATATGATGCGGATACTGCACAAAATCTAACAAACCCCAAAAATTATCTTCACAAAAAACGGGGAAGAACAGACGATCATTGTAATCTAAGCCATAACGCGCACTTATATCTAGGCGATTTGTATCATCGATATATTTATAGAAAATGTCTCGCTTGATCAATGCTTCAGTAATCCGTGCTTCTTTATCCTCTAATAGCTTCGTTAAGCCAATATTAGAGGTCATCAAGTGTGCATTCTCATACCATTCATATCTACAGGAAAATGCTTGTTGTTGATAATTCAACAACATCACCCGGCAAAGTCCAAGATGTTCTCCAATCATTTGCAAAGAACGAGTGATCATCGCATCTGTCTCGTTTTTACCTATAAATAAGCGGCAAATATCTGCGATTAACTTCTGTTGTAATACTGGCGAGCGTTTTGGCTGGGAAGGCGCAAGAGTTTTCATGAATATCCACCTTTCAGCAAGCCTATTAAAAAATCATCATTTAGGCTATGCTAATTATACCATAATAGAATCGATTTTTCCACATAATAATTTTAATATCCCTCAAACTTCTAAAAATTAATGATCGTAATATTAACATATTTCGAAAAAAACAGTGTAAATTATGGGGTAATTTTGAAAACATATAATAAAAATTAATTTTATCTTAAAAACATGTTGATTATGTTGAAAAATAATTCGCTTAAAAAATTTTTACAATATCTCTTGACATCTAATATTATATGACATATAATATTAAACAGCATCGGATATGAATGAGGTGAGGCCATGACATTCAATCCCAGCGCGGCGCTGCTGGACGCCCTGGTGCTCTCTGTAGTAGAACAGGGTGATATATACGGATATAAGATCACGCAAACGGTACGTTCAGCTTTGGATATTTCTGAATCGACGCTTTATCCGGTACTGCGCCGCTTAGAAAAAGACCAATGTTTGGAGGTCTATGATGTGGCTTATTCCGGACGCAACCGCCGCTATTACCGCATAACCAGCCGCGGCAGGGCCCAATTGATGCTGTATCGGCAGGAATGGGCGGAGTATCAAAATAGCATCAATACGATTCTGGAAGGAGGCGGCAAAATTTGAGTACAGAAGAAAAAATAGCTTATTTGGCAGAATTACGACGTTTGTTACAAATACTACCAGAAGACGAGCGTAATACAGCACTTACTTATTACGAAGAGTATTTTGACGATGCCGGAATGGAAGAAACGGAAAGGGTAATAGGCGAATTGGGGCCCGCGCGCATACTGGCCGATCAAATATTGACCGGTTATGGGCGCGGTTATCTGGATACTTCGCCTAAGAGTTCTCATGCTCAGGTACCGGCCCGCCTGGAAGATGCCGCCAAGGCGCGGCAAGAGGAAGAAGCTCATTCTCATACTACAGCTAAGCAAGCCGACGCTAAAAAAAGTAGCGCAGCGAATACATCTACCAAAAGCAGCGGTTCTTCCGTGCTACTAACAGTTATCTTAATTATCTTAGCTTTACCTTTATTACTGCCCCTAGTGCTCACAGTATTTGGCTTATTGATTGGTTTAGCAGCGTTGATCTTCGGTTTGGGCCTTGGCCTGGGCGGTGCGGTTTTAGCTCTTTTTTTAGCAGGAACAATAGTACTGATTAGTGGTTTTGGCATGATGGCAATACATTTTTTAGAGGCTTTATTAACCTGCGGAATAGGGCTTACCTTATTGGGCCTTGGCATGTTGATGTTATTATTATGTTGGTTTATGCTAATTAAAGTTATGCCGGCGGTATTACGCTTTTTGCTGTTATTAGTACGCTGGCCGTTTGAAAGGCGGGTGGCGCGGGCATGAAAAAGTTTAGCGGTTTCTTATTGATTTGCGGAGGCTTACTGTTTATTGGCGGCTTATTACTTGTTTTAACCAGTATGGTTTTAGGCAGCGACCTTAGCCTGGTACAGGAAAATCTAAATAAAATTGGCGCAACAAATGTGGGTGGATTATTCGAAAAAAGGGAAATGCCCAATTACAGTGATCAGTACTGGCAGGAATGGGAAGCTGATGTGCCTGTGCCTGTGCCTGTGCCTGTGCCTGCGCCTATTGCAGAACCAAGTATTTTACCAGTGCCAAAGCTTATGCCAGAAGAAAATCCTCTGCCAGAGCAGTTGCCAGATGAGCATATTGCTTATGAGATAAAAAACCTGGATTTCGATTTTGGTTTGGGAGATGTACATATTATTGGAGGAGAGGATTTTGCTCTTATTTATGGAAATAATAATACATATCACTATTTTACAGAACATAAATATGGAAATACCTGGAGTATAAAAAGCAATCGCCTTAAATGGCAGTGGATTGTCCCCTGGCAAATTAGGCAAGATGAAATAAAGCTTACCGTAGTGCTGCCATACGACTTTTTTGCCGAAAATATCAATATTGTGCTGGGCGCAGGAAACATGCAATCTCAACACTTGCAAGCCCTAAAAATGAATATAGAAGTTGGTCTTGGTAATTGTCAAATCAGCGGTTTGAATACAGAAAATGTAAAATTAGCGGTAGGGGTTGGTAATCTTCTTGTGGGAAATTTCACAGCCGCTGAAACCAGTTTGGAGGTTGGATTGGGCAGTATAGAGCTTGGGTTGATCACAGCGCTTGAACAATACCGCTGCCAAGTGGAAGTAGGTTTAGGCAATGTGGTATTGGGCAATAATAATTATAGCGGCATAGCCGATTTGATTACAGGAAAAGAAAACGCCCCCTATACCTTAAAAGTGAAATGTGGTTTAGGGAGTGTGAGGATTTTTGAAACATCAGAGGCGAAAATAGAGGTAAAAAAAGGCCCGCAAGGGCTACAAAGCCTGCGGGTGCGGGGTATTAACACAACAATTTGAGAGGAGAATAAAACATGAAAAAATTATATAGAAGTGAGCACTCTAAAATGCTAGCCGGCGTATGCGGTGGCTTGGGGGATTACTTTAATGTAGACCCTACTCTGATACGGCTGGCTTGGGTAGTTATTACTATTTTTCCTTCCTGCGGTTTTGGATTATTAGCATATATAATAGCAGCTATAGTTGTTCCTGTAGAAAGCAGAGTTCACTAATTCATTATACTACTTAAAAAATCTGCTATTTCTTGTACAGCCTGCCGTACCGGCCAAGAAAGCTCTAAACCAAATTCCGTACTTAGTGGTTGTATGCCCAAGAGCAGTGTATTCATTAATCCTTTACGTTCCAAATAATGTAGCATAATAGAAAAAGGTAGCATATGAGTAGAAAAACCGGCGCCGCTAAGTTCATCTTTTGCCAACAAAGCTATTTGACCCGGTTTGAGGCCTAAATTTGCGGCGTCTACCGTCAACAGCAGCGAAGGGGCAAAATCGCCGATCACCCCGGTAAAGTTCTCCGGCGCACTGGAACCGGCTATCAATAATACTTTAGTATTATCCCACTTATATTTTGTTAATTCATTTATAAGTAACATGCCGGCAGAGTCGTCACTATTTAGCGGGCTGCCAATACCTAGTATTACATATTTTTCAGCCATTTTAAGGGCGGGAGCTAAAGTCTCCCGCCAATTAAGCTTCATATACGCATGTTCTCCAATTCTACTTTATCCATACTGCTCAATTCTATACGCGGCGTTAAAGTGATACAACCTTTGTTGCAGCTTTCCGTGCATTGCCCGCAAAAAACGCAATGAGCCATGTTTAAGCGGCACACAAATTGCTTATTCTCTTTTGTGCCCACATTTTCAATGGTAATAGCATTAGCAGGGCAATCGCGCACACAAAGTTTACAACCGATACAATCTGTAGCGTTAAAAACCAACTTACCACGGTAATTGGCGTCTATTATCATTTCACCTTTAGGATAGGAAATGGTAGCGGGCTTTTTTAATAAATGCTGCAAAGCATTACCGGCTATCCTTCCCGGCATACGTCGGCTCATTATGGCAACACTCCTCTCAGTATCAGGTTAAGCACCAATTGAAAAATTGCCAATGGGGTAAGTATGCGCCAACAAAACTGCACCATCTGTTCAATACGTACACGCGCCATCACAGCACGGAAAAGAGCAAGTACAAATAGAATAATTAAAGTACGCACTACATAGAGCAATAAGCCCAAGGCGGGGTTGGCGCTGTAAAAGGGAAGGAATATCGCTGCAATTATCGAAGATATCACAACCAGTTCAGCGTCTATAGCCACCCGAAAAATAGCATAAAGCCGACCGCTGTATTCCACAAAAGCACCGGTAACAATCTCTGTTTCCGCCTCCGGCATATCAAAAGGCACCCGTTCCAGCTTACCTTGGCAGGCTATTAATGCCACCGCCAAAGCCGGTATATTTAGTAATACATGTAGCGGATGCAGGCTATAATAATAAGCCAAGCCAGAAAGAGACCAAGTTCCGGCCAGCAGAGCCGGGGCTAAGAGGGCCATAAATAACGGCACCTCGTAAGAAAAAAGCTGTGTTAGTACGCGCACCGAACCGATAGTAGCATATACGCTGGTAGAATACCACCCTGCTAAAAAGAAGGTGAGGGTGGGCAAAGTCAACAGATACAAGAGCATGATCAAATCGCCCTCTAAAGGATAAACAGCGCTTATTTTATATGTTGGCACACAAAGATAAGCCGCCGACACCGCTGCCAGCGCCACCACCGGCAAAACGGGGAAAAACTTTTTCTCCGCCCCCTCCGGTATAATAACTTCTTTCCCCAATAGCTTTAAGAAATCTGCCAAAGGTTGATACCAGGGTGGGCCCTGACGATTTTGTAAGCGGGCTACCATTTTACGATCTAAAAACTCAAAAATAAGGCTATATACACCCAGAAATAAAAAACCCGGAAATATCAGTATTTGGCATACGGCCCAGAGCATAGCCAAACCACCCTTCTTTTATTCTGTCATTTGTCGATTGTTAATTTTGTTATATCAACGCCGCGTTTTTTATACCATTCTATACTATATTCGCGCAGCCGGCGCCAATCCCACAGCATTTGCCCTCCATTTTCCTGTTTTAGCACAAAAGAGCGGTCGGTGCAGGAATAACAAGGGTCTATAGCCGCAATAATTATCGGTACATCTGCTAAATAATCGCCTTCCAACATATGCGCCATACCATGCCAGTTAGCTTCGCTGGCTGCACGTACCCGTACGCGATCTGGCTTATCTGTACCATTGGCCCTTACATAATGCATATCTTCGCCGCGTGGCGC
>JGI24705J35276_12238547_pt1 | contig 26182 bp, 28 predicted proteins | sample TergutNt197P4_FD_35276 | JGI IMG/M metagenome (IMG submission 35276) | reverse complement strand
CGACGCAGTCGCGAGCCCGGAATCCATAACCACCAATCGGGGTTATGGATTCCGGGCCTGGCCCTTCGGGCCATCCCGGAATGACGAAATCAAACAGTCCACAAAACAGATTCACCAATTGCCGGATAAGCTCCGAGGTTAAGCATGTCCATTTCCGACCGCGTCCGCATCAAAGACGTCCGCCTGCTTTCCGACAACTACTGCACCCTGAAAAACACGACGTTCGAATACCGGCGCGCCGACGGCAGCTGGCAGACGCAGCAGCGCGAGACCTACGAACGCGGCAACTGCGTGACCGTCCTGCCCTACAATCTCGCGCGGCGCAATGTGATCCTGGTGCGGCAGTTCAGGTTTCCGGCCTACGTCAGCGGCTACGACGATCTGTTGATCGAGGCCGCCGCAGGTGTCCTGGACGGCGCGACACCCGAAGCGCGGATTCGCGCCGAAGCCGAAGAAGAGATCGGTTATCAGCTTGGCGAGGTCCGGAAGGTCTTCGAGGCCTTCATGAGCCCCGGCGTGATCACAGAGAGGATACACTTCTTCGTCGCCGAATATGAGCCGGAAATGCGGGTCAGTGACGGCGGCGGTCTCGCACACGAAGGCGAGGATATCGAGGTGCTGGAGCTTTCGATCGACGAAACACTCGCCATGATCGCAGACGGTCGGATCGTCGATGCCAAGACCATCATGCTCCTGCAATACGCGGCGCTGCACATCTTCAAATAGTCGAGCGAGATTTCCAACTGCGACGCGGGCTTGCGGCATCCCGGCAGCGATCCCACGCCGCGCGAGAAATGCCGTGATGAAAAATACCGCTACAGTCCTGTTGCTCGCGCTTTGTCTCGCCGCACCTGCTCTCGCCTCGAACGACCCCGCACAGGTCAGCGACGAGCAACTCGCGGCAACCTTTCGTGATACTCGCACCGTCGCCGAGCGCGGCAATGCGAGCGCCCAATACGAACTCGGCGTGATGTACGCGAATGGCCGCGGTGTTGCGAAAGATGATGAGCAGGCTGTCCGCTGGTTTCGCTTGGCGGCCGACCAGGGACATGCTGACGCGGAGGTTTTCCTGGGCCGAATGTGCCTGCAAGGTCAGGGGCTCGCGCAAGATGATGCGCAGGCGGCCAGCTGGTATCGCAAGGCCGCCGACCAAGGCAACGCCAATGGCCAGTTCAGTCTCGGCTGGATGTACCAGAATGGTCGGGGCGTGGCGAAAGACGATACAGAGGCCGTTGGCTGGTATCGCAAGGCAGCAAATCAAGGCCTCGCTCAGGCCCAGACCAACCTCGGCCACATGTACGAGGATGGCCGGGGCGTTGCACAGGACGGCGCGCAGGCGGTCCACTGGTACCTCAAAGCCGCCGATCAAGGGATCGCTCAAGCCCAATTCAATCTTGGCGTGATGTACGACAAAGGCCGCGGCGCCGCGCGAGACGATGCGCAGGCTGTTCACTGGTATCGCAAGGCGGCCGACCAGAGCTTCGCTCCCGCCCAGGACAATCTCGGCCTGATGTACATGAATGGCCGCGGCGTCGCACAAGACGATGCGGCAGCCCTTGCCTTGTTCCGCAAGGCGGCCGACCAGGGGATCGCTGACGCCCAAACCAATCTTGGCTTTATGTACCTGCAAGGCCGCGGCGTTGCGCGAGATTATGCGGAGGCCCTCGTCTGGTTTCGCAAGGCGGCTGATCAGGGATACGCCGTGGGTCAGCACAATCTTGGTGTGATGCACCAGCACGGCTGGGGCGTCACACAAGATGCCGCCCAGGCAGTCGGTTGGTACAGCAAAGCTGCTGAGCAAGGGTACACTGACGCCCAGTATAACCTCGGCGAGATGTACGACAACGGTCTGGGCGTTGAGCAGGACGACAAGCAGGCCGCCACTTGGTACCGCAAGGCCGCTGAACAGGGGCACGCTGTCGCCCAATACAATCTCGGTGTGAGCTACGAGAAAGGCCAAGGCGTTCCGCAAGACGATGCGCAAGCTGTGGCGTGGTTCCGCAAGGCCGCCGAACAAGGGGCCGCTGTTGCCCAATTCAATCTCGCCGTGATGTACGAGAAAGGCCGCGGCGTCGCGCAAGATAACACGCAGTCCGCCGCTTGGTACCGCAAGGCCGCGGACCAGGGTGACGCTGATGCCCAGGATAATCTCGGCCTGATGTACATGAATGGCCGCGGCGTCGCGCAAGACGATGCGGCAGCCCTTGCCTTGTTCCGCAAGTCGGCCGACCAGGGGATGGCCGACGCCCAAACCAATCTCGGCTTTATGTACATGCAAGGCAGAGGCACCGCGCAAGATTACGCGGATGCCCTGGTCTGGTTTCGCAAGGCGGCCGATCAGGGATACGCCATAGGTCAAAACAATCTTGGTGTGATGTACAAGCAAGGCTGGGGTGTCACACAAGATGCCACCCAGGCAGTCAGTTGGTACCGCAAGGCCGCTGAGCGAGGGTACGCTGTCGCTCAGTACAACCTCGGCGTCATGTACGACAGCGGCCTGGGCGTTGAGCAGGACGACAAGCAGGCGGTCACCTGGTACCGCAGGGCCGCCGAACAAGGCCATGCTGACGCCCAGAACAATCTCGGCTTGATGTACACAAGAGGCCGCGGCGTGCCTCAAGACGACGCGCAAGCCGTCGCGTTGTTTCGCAAGGCCGCAGACCAGGGCAACGCCAGTGCGCAGAACCGTCTCGGCTTGATGTACGTGGAAGGTCGTGGCGTCGCACAAGACGACGCGCAGGCGGCCACGTGGCTTCGCAAGGCCGCCAGCCAGGACTACGCTCCTGCGAAAAACAACCTCCGCTTGATGGAGAGTCGTGGTCGATGAGTGACGAGAAACTCGCAACACTTTTCCACGGCACTCGGGCGCGGGCCGAACAGGGCGACGCTGACGCCCAAGGCGATCTCGCCTTCCTGTACAAACGAGGCCTGGGTGTGGCGCGAGACGACGCGCAGGCCATCACTTGGTACCGAAAGGCGGCCGATCAAGGACTCGCCCTGGCCCAATACAATCTCGGCTTGATATACGAAGACGGGTTGGGCGTTGCGCCAGACCATGCCCAGGCTGTCGCCTGGTACCGTAAAGCGGCCGACCAGGGATTCGACGGCGCGCAACTCAATCTTGGGGTCATGTACGCGAAGGGCCGCGGCGTTGCGCAGGACTATGCCGAGGCGGCTGCCTGGTACCGCAAGGCCGCCGACCAAGGCAACGCTTTCGCCCAAAACAATCTCGGCGCGGCGTACAGGCGGGGCTGGGGTGTCGCGCAAGACGACGCGCAGGGTGCCGCCTGGTTTCGCAAGGCCGCCAGCCAGGGCTATGCTGACGCCCAATTCAATCTTGCCGAGATGTACAAAGTCGGCCTGGGCATAGCGCAAGACGAGACGGAAGCCGCCGCGTGGTATCGAAAGGCCGCCGATCAAGGGAACGTCCACGCCCAATTCGAACTCGAGGTGATGAGATTCAAACGTGAGCGAGGTGTCGTCGGCTGGTTTCGCCGCATGGTATCGCAAGTTTTCCGATCAGACCGCTAACGCCCGGGACAAGCTCTCCTTAATGGCCGGAGCATTTCGAAACAGCCGTTGGCAACGTTTGCTTCCCGGCAGCAATCCTCCACCGAACGAGAAATGCTCCGATGAAGCGGATGCCGCTTCTTTCGGGTTCGAACCTGTCTGACCTGATCCGCTACAAAACATTGATGATGCCTGGACGCTGAAGGCGCGATGGTGTTGCTGCGAACTCCAGGGAACCTCATGTCGATTGACCCAAGGCGAACCGACGCGCTTGATCCCTTCCGAAAACGACACATCGATCGCCGCTTGTTCTTGCTGACATTGGCGTCGGCCGCTGTCCCTGCGGCAGCGCGCGCGGAAATTCCACCCGCAACCGATCTTCTCGCGCTGGTGCAGGCTGCACGCAGCCAGATCGGCGTGACGCTTCGCTACGACCCAGCCTACGTGTCCCTTCCCTATCCGCGTGGCGACGTACCGCCGGACCGCGGAGTGTGCACCGACGTCGTCATCCGCGCATACCGCAAGGCATATAGCTGCGATCTGCAAAGTCTCGTGCATGAGGATATGGCCAGGGCATTCCAGGCCTATCCCAAGACCTGGGGCATGAAGGGCCCCGACAAGAACATCGATCATCGCCGCGTACCCAATTTGCAGACCTTCTTCGAACGCCAGAAAGCCCGCCTGCCCGTCACCGATCGCGGCGTTGACTATCTGCCGGGTGATCTCGTCACGGTCATGTTGCCGGGCAACCTGCCGCACATCATGATCGTCTCCGACCGCAAACGCAGCGATGGCCTGCCGCTCGTGATCCACAACATCGGCCAGGGCACGCGTGAAGAAGACTATTTGTTCGGCTTTCCTCGCACAGGGCACTACCGGTTTGTGCCGCGGCGGAATCAAGAGTCGCTTTGATGAAGAACTTCTGATTCCGGCTGCCTTGGCGGCCGTCTCACTACCTTCGTTGGTGTCCGCACTATTCCGGCCGTGCGGTGCGGCTTGGCAAGAATGTGCGCGTTAGCGCGATTCGCATTTGAGCATTTCTGATATGCGCCGTCCCTTTTGTTCATCTCACCCTTTGTTGTTCAATTTGCGCGTCATGCAACGCCGATTCGGTGCGGAACGTTTCGCACACGAGCGAATATCGGAGCGGTTGCCCCACAAAGTATACCGGCATCAATCCAAACTCAGACGCCACCTCTCCGGGGATGCTCTGGAAGCAACTTGGCAGGACAACAAGGTTCACAACCACCGGCTTGCGGTGCCGTGCCTTGACGGCATTTTGATCCGGCCAGGCGAAACATTGTCTTTCTGGAAGCTTGTTGGGCGGCCGACCCCCAAACGCGGTTTCAAGGAGGGTATGGAGCTTGCGATGGGCAAATCCAGGGGAGGCATCGGCGGCGGGCTCTGTCAGATAGCCAACCTGATCCATTGGCTGGCGCTGCATTCGCCACTCGAAGTCACCCGGCGCGCGAACCACAGTTTCGATCCGTTTCCAGACCAGGGCAGAGTAATCCCTTACGGAACGGGAGCTGCACTCTTCTACAATTACATCGACCTCTGGATACGCAACCCCACACCAAACACATTTCAGCTGCGTCTCTGGCTGACGGACACGTTACTGAATGGAGAGTTACGGAGCGACGTGTCAATGCCACACCGATATCGCGTTTTTGAACAGAACGGTCGGTTTACACGGGCCGGCGCAGATTGGTTCCGACACAACGAGATATGGCGGGACCTAACCTTGAAGGGTGAGAGTGGCGAACTCATTTCGCGAGAGAAGCTCTACGAGAACCACGTCCGGGTTCTTTATACGCCTGCTGACGATGTCTCTCTTGGCTAACCCGGCGCCGTGGATGGTCAGTTCGCGACCACGTCAAGAACGCCGTGGTCGTCGCAGTGATCCCCATGCGGATGGTGCAAGTGTCCACCCACCAAATAGTCGATATGATCCCCGTGGGGAACTGGTGGATGCCCGCATCCTGGGCCGTGGCGATGACCCGCATCACACCGATGAGACGGCGTGCATCGGTCCGGATTCTTGCTGCTGACTTCGATATTGTGTTCATAGACTTGCCCATCGTGCGGATGATGGAGGTGCCCGTCATGGAGATAATCGACGTGGCCGCTGTGCCTCACCGCAACGTGTCCGCAGCCAGGTCCGTGGACATGAGCATGCTCGACGTGAACCGGATCATGGGAAGCCATGGCATATGCCTTTCGTGGCTTGAACTCCGCGTTTCCAACTCCGACACGCCCGTTTTGTTTCGACGACACCCCCAGGAGCTGAGAGAAGGCGGCGGAACAACCGAAGCGCTCGTTCCCGTCTTGGAAATGTCACAAAAAATTCTTGCTTCGGCAACGCCATAAAAAAATCAGCATTTCTAGAAACCATCCCAAACGGAACGCGTTTGCTGAGCATTGAGGGTGTAGCTGGGGGCCTCATAGAATCCGAAATCAATGCAACATCGAGGGAACAACCGAAATGGCGAACTTGCGCCCAGAGGAAAAGGCTACCAGAAACGTTGAGGACACAACCAGGCGCACCACCGAAAAAACCACCGAGCAAACGCGGCGCATCGGATTGGCTGCGACTCAGGCAGGCGAGGAGATGACCCAAGCCAGCGCTAATATGCTGCAGCAGAATGCTGAAATGCTGCAGAATTCCTGGCGCTTCGGCCTGGACATGGCGGCTGCGATAATGGGTCGCTCTACCGACCAGTTTGGTCGCACGTTTGGTTTGACGGGAAACGAGGCACAGCGGGCAGCTGAACGATCAGCCCGCAACGCTGAAACAGTCTTGTACTCGGCCACTACGGTCGGCAAAGAGATCACCGGGATTTCACGAGAGTACTTCGATTTCGTTCGCCGTCAAATTGAGCGGAATATGGATAGCGTGAACCAGCTCTGGAGCTGCCGAAATCTTCATGAACTTACTGCGGTTCAGACCGATCTGATGCGCGACACCGTGGCTAGCCTGGTCGAAAGCAGCCGTCGCGTGGCCGACATGTCGGGCAGACTGGCCGAAGATGCTGGCAGGCATATCAGCGAAAACGGGCGGGCCACCTAGCACTACTACTATCCTCATCCTGAGCGAAGCAAGTGTCTCCAAGGATGAGGCAACCACCAGGGCCTCATGGTTCGAGACGGCGCTAACGCGCCTCCTCACCGTGAGTGTTTTGACGTATTCAGAAATCCCCATGCGAACTGTCCGGCCATGCCCGAGCCGCGTCGAGAGCCAGTCAGGCTGGTTTCGGCGTGTAGAGCTCGGCCAGGTAGTGCGCCATGCGATTTCCTTCCATATCAGCGATTGCGGTCGATCGACCGGAGCGCGCGCTTACAAATACGAGCGGTCGCCGGTGTCAGGCCGTCTTTGGACCAGCGGGCGCAAAGATCGCGCACCCAATCTGGCCGATCCTTGGCCGCGTCGTTCAGCCAGTTTCCCACGGAGTCCTGCACATAGGGCGCGGGATCGGTCCGCAGGGGTTCCAGTATCGATAGTGCCTTTTCCGGATTCTGCTTGAGCATCCCAATATGAGCGCACCACACGCCCCGCGGCCTGGTCGCCTCGCTGGCAAAGCGTCAGAGACGTTCAGAGGAATCGGCCGTCCAGCGGGCGAGCTGCGCAATGGCGTTGTCGAGATCGGCAACAAGATGCTGTCGCACAGCCATCCATGACCATTCCCGCACACCGAAATGGTGATCATCGGCAAGTGGACGGATCATGGCAAGGCGATCGGAGAGCGTCATGTTGTCGGCTGCCCCAATCATGAAGCAGCCCCACCCCCGCACCGTATCGGACGAATGCTGACGCAGTTCGTCGATCGCTCCTTGGCCCTTGTGTTCGGAGATTAGCCGCGCAGCCAGGACCATGCGTCGGGAGATGCCGTTTCCGGCGGCCTGCTGCATACGGGCGGTGGCCTCCTCACTCAAGTCCGGTAGAACCGCCCGCATCAGCGTCGCGAAATCGACAGCAAGGCATTCGGTCAATGTTGAGGCCTCTATTGCGCCGCTGTTGAGCAAGGCGAGGCGGGCCGGCTCTATATCCTCAACACGCTTGCCCAAACGTGCAGCGGCTCTCATGGAGCGACACCGGCAGCGACGGCGGCGCTCTGCATACTGCCAGCATCAGTGTTTTGCCAGACTCTGCGCAACAGATCGCTGATCATGTCCCGCTCCATGGGGCTCAAGCCAGCAAAGAGCGAGCCGATCCATCTGGTATGTTCGTTGAATAGATTGCGCGTCTTGGCCTTACCCTTGGCGGTCAGACGCACCGACACCCTACGGCGGTCTTCCATGTCGCCATGCCGGGCAAGAAAGCCATCTCGCTCCAACCCGTCGAGAAGTCCGGTGATCGTCGCTCGCGTGACGCCCGCCCGTTCGGCCAGTTCATGCGGGGAAAGGCCTTCCGGCAGATCGTGCAGCAGGAACAGCAGCACGAACTTTCCTTCCGACAATCGGTGTGGCGCCAAGCGGGCTGCACAATCTCGGTCAATCGCGGAAGCAAGCGCCAGCAGCTCGAAGCATAGCCGCATGTTGTCGGTAGCGCGTAGATTCCGGCGCTGCGCTTCGTCAAGCAAGGCGAGGTGTTTGCGTTCAAGCATTGTCATATGGCGGCATATAGTATGCCGGCTAACTAAATGTCAATACACGAGCGACGCCCAAATCAGAGTTCGAGATTGATGTCGGCGTTTCTAGCCGTCGTCAGAACACCGCCCCTTTATCAGAACAAGGACCCCTGCCCGTCGTCGATCGGTGTAGGCGTCGGCGTTCTACGCGCCGCCTTCCGTCTCGGCGTCTCGGCTTCCACCTCCGCCGAACTGATCGGCAAGAGAAGCTGATCGTCGTCGTTGGCGACGCGGTTGACGCGCGTTGCCACCGGATGCCAGGTGAACTCGCCCGCGCGCGGCGGCGCCATCAGCGGGATTGCAGCCTCGACGTCGTCGTCCCTGCAATCGAGCCAACGCTCGAAGTCGGCAGGCAGGATCGTCACCGGCACTCGGTCATGCAGGGCGGCAAGATCGGCGCTTGCCGCCGTGGTGACGATCGCGACGGTGTCCAGTTCTTCACCGTTCGGGCCGAGCCAGGTTTCGGCGACCGCCGCGAACCCGATCGGCTGGCCGTCGGCGCGATGGATAAAGTAGGGCTGCTTCCGACCGTCCACGGACTGCCATTCGTAGTAACCGTCGGCGGGAACAAGGCAGCGCCGCCGCCGTATCGCATTCTTGAACGCAGGCTTCATCAGCACCGTCTCCGAGCGCGCATTGATCAGTAGCGCAAAACTCCGGGGATCCTTGACCCATGACGGCAGCAGCCCCCAGCGCATCAGCCGGAAGTGGCGCGCGCCAGAATCAACGATGACGACGGGAATAGGTTGTGTAGGCGCGACATTGTACCTCGGCGGGAAATTCGGCTGCTCGAGATAACCGAAAATCTGCCGCAAGGCCGCTGGCGGTGAGGTAATGACAAAACGTCCGCACATTCCCTCAATCCAGATAGGCATTCTTTCAGCAGCTTTTAACCACCGCGGACGCTAATGTTCCGAGCCTGACAGTCGGGGCCGTCATTTCCTGGCTTGCTCGCTTTGCCAGCCCCGGAATGACACCAAAATTACTCAGCCCCAAACAAGAAGTGACGTGCTTGCCTTGAGCCAACTCGCCTATCCCACCCGTCCACAGCTTGCGGTCAGCGCCGCGATCTTCCGCAACGACAAGGTCTTGCTGGTCCGGCGCGCGCGGATGCCGGGCAAGGGGCTTTATTCCCTACCGGGCGGGCGGGTCGAATTCGGCGAATCGCTACGCACCGCGCTGACACGCGAGGTCGACGAAGAGACCGGACTTGCGATCGAGATCGTCGGGCTTGCCGGCTGGCGCGAGGTGCTGCCTTCCAAGGGCGGCGGCCACTACCTGATCATGTCATTCGCGGCGCGCTGGATGGGCAAGGAACCGGTCCTGAACGATGAACTTGATGATTTCCGCTGGCTGGCACCCGATGCGCTCGGGGATCTGAAGCTCACCGGGGGTCTCCAGCAGGTCATCGACGCGGCCAAACACCTGATTCGGGGCGACGCGTGAAATCTCCTGGCGCCTTGTTTCCTGCGCATTGAGGAGGCATATCACGACCGATGATCACACGATTTCTGGCTGTTTTGATCCTCATTTCTGCCTGCCTCGCGGCTCCCGCACGGGCCGAGGATTCGGCCGCGCCGTTTGACGGCGATCTGCAGCGGCTGGCGGAAATCCTCGGCGGGCTGCATTACCTGCGCGGCATCTGCGGGGCCAACGAGGGCGGCAAATGGCGTAACGAAATGCAGGCGTTGATTGATGCCGAGACTCCCTCCGGCGAGCGGCGCGCGCGCCTAATTGCAGGCTTCAACCGCGGCTATAACGGCTTCCAGCAAACCTATCGCAGCTGCACGCCGGCCGCGACAGTCGCAATCCGCCGTTACTTCGAGGAAGGCTCGAAGATTTCGCGCGACTTGACCGCCCGCTACGCCAATTAGTGTACATTGATCAACGGCGCCTACTACATAAGCCGTTGTAGGCGCAACGCATCGACTTTGTCGTCTCCATTAACCTTCCCTAAAGATGTGAGCTAGGCGACCTCGCCTTGCGTGCTACACGGATGCATCAGCGTTTCGCGGGAAGCGCACCAGCCTTGTTGAGTTTCATGAGCCGATCGATTTCCTTTGCCCCGGAACGCGCGTCGTTGCCTGACCACGAACAGAAGCAGGCGGCGCTCAGCTATCTGACTGAGGCCTGGACGGAGGCGCTCCATGATGGCGTCGACGGCGACTGCCTGGCGCAGGCCAGCCTGTTCGCTGCGTTGGCCGAGCTGGTCGGTACCTATGGCGAGGACGCGGTGGCGAAATATGTCGAAAGCCTCCCCGCACGCGTCCGCAACGGCGAATATTCCGTTGGACTGGCGAAACAGTAGGACCGAATGGACTTGCGGAGCCGCAGGACCCGAAAAAATCTCAGGGTCCTCCTCTTCGATTTCCAAGGCCGTTTGACCAGACGTCAGTACGGCATGGTCTTGCTCTACGCATGTATTATTCCCCTTTTTGTTTTCTTGATTTTGGGGGCAACGTTGGAGGGCGTTAGTGATGGCCCGGACGACGCTGTCGTCCGCGCTGTAGCATTGGCCGCAATGTTGGTCGAAATTGTTTGGGGCGCACTGGCGACGTGGGTGCTGTTCGCAGCGATGGCCAAGCGACTTCAAGACTTCAACAGGCCCGGGTGGGCATCTCTCCTGGTTTTCGTGCCAATCATCGGCGCCGCAATTCCGTTCGCATTACTCCTTTTCCCCGGGGACGCGTCGGACAATCGATTTGGGCCGCCTCCGGCCGACATAATGCTGTGACAGATCATCCGCGTTCTTCGCTCACCGCTCGATCTTGAGCGTCGCTGTCATGTTGGGATGATAGCGGCAGTAATACTCCACGGTGCCGGCTTTCTTCACAACAAATGCCGCTGATGTCTTTGGCGGCAGGTTCACGTCAAAATCACCGTTCCTTGCAGTGGCGGTGTGGGCGAACTCATCCTTGTTGGTCCACTCGACGCTATCGCCCACCTTCACCGAAACTTCGGCCGGCAAGATCACCAGATTCTCCATCGATAACTGAACGGTTGCCGCATGCACAGGGACGGCCATCGACGCGAGCGTGATCGCAATTGCGAGCAGCCGTCCCGGCATCAAGTCCCCCTTATTTCAGGTCACCCTCGACGTGCTCGGCGTGCTGCTGATGTCCCTCAAAGATCTTCAAGCCGGTCTGCAGCAGCCCCTTCAGCTCCGGATTGCTCGACGATGGAATGAGCTGGGTCTCAAGCGCGTTGTCGACCGTCTTATGATAGGCGACCTCGTTTGCGATATAGGCCTTGTCAAAGGCCGCGCCGCGCAGCTTGGAAAGCTCCACGAGCTTGTCGCTCGCCTGCTTCGACAATTTGCGGCTGGTGCCGTTGTCTTCAGGCGTTACGTTCAGCTTCTTGACCAGCGCCAGCGCCTGCTTGTTGACCGCTTCATGGTCGCGCACCATGTCCCGCGCGAACTCCTTCACCTCCTTGTTGCCGGTTTTCTTCAGCGCCTGGTTGGCCGCATTAATATCGATCACGCCGGCAGTGTAGGCGATATGCGCAATCTGCGGGTCGGTCAGCTTGGCCTCTTGCGCCAGCGCTGGACTGCTCAAAAGGGCGGCCGCTGCGAGCGCCCCGCTCCATCGGACGAACATGGCTTGTCACTCCCTGTAGTGGCCGGACCTCGACCGGCGCATTGTTTTGCACAGGGGTTAGACGAGAAAACCCGGCGGAGGTTCCCGAAAATTTACAGGCCGAGCCGCTGCAGCACCGCCTCGGTCAGTCGCTCGCAGCGCCGACCCGCAAATGGGAACGCATCCATCACGACCGGGCCGATCTTCTTCTCGACATTGTCGCGCAGCATAGCCCGTGCTCGATGCAGTCGCGTCTTCACAGTCGCCGGTTTGACCCCGAGGAGTTCGCTGGTCTCCTCGACGCTCATTCCCTCCATGGCGCGCGCGATAAACACCAGGCGAAACGCTTCCGGCAATTCATCGATCGCGTGTTCAACGACACGCTGGATTTCTCGCTGGGCCATGGACTTTTCCGGATCGTCTACGGTGGAAGAAAGCGGAAACTGGATGATCTGCGCTTCGAGCGCATCCTGCGGCAAGGCGCTCAATTCGGCTCGCTGTCCGCGCAAGCGACCAAGCGCTTCGTTGATGGCGATCCGTAAAAGCCATGTGGAGAGGCTCGACTCGCCGCGAAAATTTTCCAGGTGCGTAAAGGCCCGCACATAAGCCTCCTGCACCACGTCCTCGGCTTCGCTGTCGCTGCGCAGCATGCCGCGAGCCAGCCGGTAGAGCCTGCGATTGTTCGCCTGCATGATGGCCCGTAGCGCAGCCTCCTCGCCTGCCCGCGCGCGGCCAACCAGTTCCGCCTCCGGCCCAGCTTCGAAATCTGATGGTGCTGCGGTGCGAGTGATAAGATTCTTTGCGATCATGTGCGAGTCTCCATTCCCCCCGCAGATTGGATGCTGGCACGTCAAAAAGGTTCCCGCCTTTCACACCCTCCCCTCACGTCAGAGCGAGGGGAGAGCTAAGAAAGGGCGTAGCTTACCACTGATATCGCAGCACGGCCCTGCCGGTATAGCTGCGGGTGACGTCGGAAAATTCGCCGTCAAAGGTAGCAGCCAGCGACAAGCCGTTGCGCCACGTCATTTCGGCGGAAGCCGTCGTGAGCGCAGCATCGCGCCCGATCGATGCGCCGCTGACCACGAAGGAGGCTCCCGGCAGCGTCTGGAAATTCGCAGCGATGCTGGGGGTCACATCAAAGTTATGTGCCCAGGCGGCACGCCCCCGCAACGTCAAGACAGCGTCCTGGACATCGAAGGATTTGTCAGTGCGCAAGCCAAGCTCGGAGCGTGACGCGGTGGCGGCCTTGGCGTCATAATTCAAGGCGAACATATTGGCGCCAACCAGCGCCTGCTCGGCATAACCAGGCAGATCGTAAATCGCGAGCTGTGCGGCAGCGTAGGGTGTGAGTCCCATTCCCGGGGCGGCGAAGCGATAGCCTCCTTCCAGACGTCCTGAGAACGCGTTGGCATTGAAGTTCGCCTGCAGTCGGTCGATGCCGGCAACGGTCAACGTGCGGTTGGTAGTGATATCCTGCCAACCATAGGCGACCGCGCTGGTGAGATAGGCGGCCCCTATGGTCTGGTGGATAAAGGCGCCGGCCTGGAACAGGTCAGAGCGGCCGCTGCCCAAAGCGTTGCCGACGCTGAAGTTCGTGCCGCCGCCGGCTAGCGCGAAGCCCATCCGGGTGTCGGGCGAAATCCGATAGTCGGCTCCGACCACCCCGCCATAGACGTGGCTGTTTATGGAATTCGATCCGATGATCGCGTTGCCGTCCGTGGTCCGGCCGCCGCCATAGCCCGCAGCCCAGACGCTCCAGTGCGGCACATAGCAATCGACCCGTTGCGGCGCCTTGAGAAGCTTGGTCGCAACGACATCGTCGCAGACAGCAAAGTCCCGTCCCGCGCCCGACTGGTCGGTCATCACGCCCATGAACTGATTCATGGCATCAAAAGTGACCTGCTGTGTGCCGGTCGCCAGTTCGCCCGAGATCTGGGTAAGACCGGCGGGCGTCAGCGCGCCGAACGCCCCGGGAATGCGGCGGGCCCTATTGAAATAGTCGACCAACGCATCACCGACGTTCTGCTGATTTTGGTTAAGGTCTCCCAGCAGCCCAAAACTCAATGTCAGATTGAGGTAGGCATTGTTGGTGTCGTAGCTCAAGCCAGCGTAGAAATCGGATGGCAGGTTGGTGTTGACCAAATCATCGAACGTGCCGCTGACGCCGCCGGCCGCAGTCAGGATGGTATACTGCTTCTCCACATAGCTGCCATTGGCATAGACCGCATTGACGGTTGCGCCGCCGAGCGTCGCCGTGCCGCTGACATTGGCGAGAGATGAAGTATTCGGATTGAGCTGCACCACGTATTGAGCGCCTGACTGGAATGCGAGATCACCCGCCACGCTCATCGTTGAACCCGACGTACCGTTGCCCGGCGCAAGGATGCCGCCGGCTCCGATCAACGTATTGCCGACCGTGCCCGCGCCCATCAACGCGCCGCCGGCATTGACCGCGGTCAGACTCGACGACGCGATCGAGCCTTCGACGTCCAGCGTGCCGCCATTCACCGTTGTCGGCCCCGTATAGGTGTTGATCCCGGAAAAAGTCACCGAACCGCCGCTGCCGGAATTCACAATCGTGATGTAGCCGGGGTGGCCAGCAACCGCGTCTGAGAACACACCACTGAAATTCGAATGGATGCCATTCTGGTCGATGGTATTGCTGGCCATGTTAGCCAGCGTGAAATCCTGCGAAACGTTGGCATGGTCCACCTTCAAAGTGCCGCCGACAAAAATGGGATCGACGGTGACGCCAAGCTCGCTGGCCAGATAGAATGGCCGCATCAGGTCAATGGGCGACCTGCCATCGTAGGCACTAAAAACCCCTTCGCCGGTCGAGTAGTACTGAAATGGCAGGTCAAAAACGTTATTATACGACGTACTATAAGATGAAACCCATAGCGTATACGTCTGCCCGGCCGTGACAGAATAGGCAATCTGGGGACAGTAATTGATGTTTGGTCCGCACTGGGTCGTAACGCTGGGGTCGCCGAGCACCAACTGGTGCTGGGCCTGGGACGTATCGTCGTTACCAACCAGCGCGCCCGTGCCGGGATTTGTGGGATCATAGATTCCCGAATAGAGAATCATGACAGTGTCGGACGGCGACGAGGTCTGCCCAAAATAGTACGTACCGCTCGCGGTCGGCGTAAATTCAATAGCCGCATATTTGAAATTGTACGAGCCCGCAGTCAGCGCCGACGGAGTCAAGAGAACCGCGTTTCCCAGGAGGCTGGCAGAAAGGCCGACGGTGGAGATCGTCGCATTGCCGCTATCCGCAGTGTAGAATTCGTTAGCCAGTACGGGCCCGCTATAGCACGCCCCCATGGCTGCAATCGAGCCGGTGCAGGCAAGGCCCCTTATCGCCCGAACAGTCTTAGTCTTCATGTCCGTATCTCCAAGTGGATAACGCCCAGCAATCAAGGCCCACTCGAGACACTGCAGCCTAATCACACACAAACGAATCAGCTGTGCGCAACTTGATTCTTCTGAATCAGAGCTTTCGCCCGGCGAAAAGAAAAAATTGGTTAATTTCTAATAAGAAATGACATTTCTTACAAAAATTGGAGCGTATGTCGGATTGACTTGGATTTTTGGGATTCCCTGTCTTGGGCGAACAGGAGCGTCCAGTCGACGAGACCGCCGTTGTCTTCCGATGGACTCCGTTGGCTCGCGGCCTGACGAACGGAGGCACCTTTTCGCAAGGGCACAGGCGCTACCGCCGCCGCCTCCGCAACCAGCAGACCGCGCTAGTCAGTCTCGATCGGCAGCGCCGGATCTCTCGCCCACTCGCCCATGGAGCCGTCATAGAGGGTCAGCTTGTCGTAACCAAGCTGCGACAGCAGGAAGAGATCAATCGTCGCCGAGATGCCGCCGCCGCAATAGCAGAGCACCTTCTTGTCTCTCGTGATCCCCTGGCTCTTGAACTTGGCTTCCGCATCGGCGAGCGAAACCATGGTCTTGTCGGCGGCATTCATCAGCGTCGCGGCCGAAACGTTGACGCTGCCGGGAATACGGCCCGGCCGGCCATAGCGGCTCGGCTCAAGCCCGCGGTGAAACTGCGGACCGAGCGCGTTCACGATCACGGTTGCGGAATCGTTGAGGCTGGAAAGCACATCGGATTTGCCAACGAAGAAACCTTCCCGCGGTGAAGCCTTGAATGCCGTTGCCGGATAGCCCTTGGCCTGACCGCGCTCGACCGGCCTGCCCTCCGTCGCCCATTTGTCGAACCCGCCGTCGAGCACCAGCGCGGCAAAGCCGAGGGAGCGCATCATCCACCAGAACCGCGTGGCCCACATCATGGTGCCAATACTGTAGAGCACGACTGTTTTCGCCGCATCCAATCCATGGCCACCGAACGCCACCTCGAGCCGGGATGTGCCTGGCATCATGAAGCGGACCTGCGCTGCGGAATCGGAGAATTCACCTTGCAGATCCAGGAAGTCGGCTCCGGGAATATGTCCGGCCTCGAAGGTCTTGTTGCCGGGCACGACGAGATAGGGCGCGTCACTCCCTTCCGGCGCAGGCTCCAGATAGCTGGTGCAATCGTAAACGCGAAGATCGGATTGTCCGAGCATGCCAGCCAGTTGCTCGGTGGTGATGAGGGAGGCCGGCTGGTTCATCACTGACACCTTCGCGTTGGGAACAGCGGCCGCGTTCTTGGCTCGCACAGGTGAGACGACCTAACAGCACGACGATGACATTGCAATGAGGCCGCGAGATCGCGCCGTGAGCAGGCCAACGCAAGCCCGCTGAAGCTCTGAAAGTTCCTCAGTGCTCCAAATCTATAATTGACGATCCCTTATGACAACAGCAGCCTCCTTATCGAGGCTGCTTTGAAAAGCCCAGGCGGCGCTCCTCCATTGAATGAAGGTTGGCCGGCCGCCTTGCGGTACCACACAACAGCCTGAGCCACATCTCGCACAACACCACGGCCTTCCTCATACATCAGTCCAAGACAGTGGCGCGAGACTAAAGGGTAAGCACCAGGACAGAAGCGGCTTTCCTCATCGGAGCGCTACTCATTGAACAGAGGGATCGTTGCCGGATGCTAATCCACGAAGTCATGGGGACGAGTTGCCGCCGCCGCCAGACTCCATCTTGCGGAGTGCGTCTTGCGCGGCAGCATGTTTTTGAGCGGCAGCCTTTCGGTACCAGTTGATGGCTTCCGCATTGTCTTGTGTGACGCCGCGGCCTTTCTCGTACATGAAGCCAAGATTGTATTGGGCTCGTGCATACCCTTGGTCGGCAGCCTTGCGGTACCAGCTCACTGCTTGCGCATCGTCTCGCGCGACACCCAGCCCTTCTTCGTACATCGAACCAAGATTGTATTGGGCATTTGCATTCCCCTGGTCGGCCGCTCTGCGAAACCATACAACAGCCAGCGTGTCGTCTCGCGCGACCCCCTGGCCATTTGAATAGCCGACACCAAGGCCATTTTGGGCGTAAGCGCTCCCCTGCTCTGCGGCTTTGCGGTACCACGCAATCGCCTTGGCATAATCTTGCGCAACGCCGCGGCCCTTCTCGTACTTGAAGCCAAGACCGTATTGGGCGTTGGCGTCCCCCTGGTCGGCCGCTTTGCGCCACCAATCGATGGCCCGAGCACCGTCTTGTGTGACGCCCCGGCCTTCCGCGTACATTACGCCAAGGCTGTATTGGGCGGCAGCATCCCCCTGATCGGCCGCCTTGCGCCACCAGGCGACGGCCCGAGCATCGTTTTGCGCAACGCCCCGGCCTTTCTCGTACATTAGGCCAAGGTTGTATTGGGCGGCAGTATGCCCCTGGTTGGCGGCCTCGCGGTACCAAGCAACTGCCTCCGCATCATCTTGATCGGCGCCGAGACCGTTCGCGTACAACACGCCGAGATAGCTTTGGGCGTCGGCATAACCTTGATCAGCAGCCTTGCGAAACCATGCAAGGGCCTGCGTATCATCTCGCGCAACGCCATTACCCTGGGCGTACATCCGGCCGAGATTGTATTGGGCAACGGCTTCTCCCTGTATGGCAGCCTTGCGGTACCACACGACTGCCTCTGCATCGTCCCGAGCGATGCCGCGGCCACTCTCATACATCACACCGAGATGGTTCTGGGCAGCTGCCAAATGCTGGTCGGCTGCCTTGCGCAACCACACGACGGCCTGAGTGTCGTCTTGCGTGACGTCGCGACCATTTGCGTACATGAATCCCAGATAGTCCTGGGCGGCAACATCTCCCCGCTCGGCGGCGGCGCGAATCGTTGCCACGCGCGAGGGCGGCACGTATATCGGCCCGAATAGCGGTAGGGGTAAGCCGATGAAAGACGGTGCGGCGAAACAAAAAATAAGCAAGGCAACAAGAACGGTTTTTTTCATCAAGCCCCCATGAGCGCCGCCGTCCGCCGAGCGCAGAACAGGCTTATAGCGTGGATGAGCGCGGAGCGCGACCTGACGGCACCGCCAGTAAACGACAGCGTATGGCCGGCGAGGTCTTCGACGCGGTTCAGCGGTCCGCGCGTGGCTGGATCGATACAGCTCTTGGAAGAGACCTATGAGGGTCTGGGCTACACACAAGCGTCAGCTCGATGCGCACCAACTCCGGGCCAACTCCCCTGGGCTTAGCCGGATTGCGACGTCGAGGTCTCCGGAACTGAAGTCGACCGGGCGGAGCGACGTGGTGGTGAAGAGCACGTCGCGATCAGAAAAGTCCCGGTGAAAAGCGGACAGCCGAGGTACCAGCCATTTCGAAGGTCATGGAACCAGATGTGCAGACCGCGATGTTGCCTGCGTTCCGTGACGGCTGCTTCAGTCCGGTCGAATGCGTCGGTGATGGCCGGAAAATGGGCTTCACCTGCCTGGATTAATCGAAGGTGCGAAACAACGATTGAGCAGAGAAGAGGTACGGAACATGACGCCTCTCTTGTGAGAGAAACTCAATCAGGCCCCAACAATTAATCGTTTGACTATCAACTCCATAGATCGGACAGCATCGTCCTAACTGTAATGCAGGCTGATTTTCGAGTGGCTTCGAAGACACTAAGCCTGCCAGGGTGGAGATTACATGAACCTTTCTCGCCGCCATGTACTGGGTGCAGCCGTCGCCTCGGCAGCGCTTTCGGGGTTTGGGCCGTCTTTCGCGCAAACACAGAACTACCCCAACAGACCGATCCGCATACTGGTGCCGAATCCCCCGGGAGGCGGAACCGACACGTTGGCTCGTATGCTGGTGCAGTCGTTGTCGGAGCAACTCGGGCAGTCGGTGATCGTCGAAAGTCGGGTGGGAGGCAGTGGAATCGTAGCGGTTGATGCGTTGCTGCAAGCGCCCTCGGACGGCTACACGCTGCTCTTGCTCTATGCAGGAATACTGACGGTCAACCCATCTATTTTCAAGGATAGGATCCGCTATGATTCCCTGCGCGACTTCGCTGACATTGCGCCCGTAGCGGAGGTGCCGAACGTCCTGATCGTCAACAGTTCCCTGCCGGTAAAGAACGTCTCGGATCTGATCGCCTTGGCGAAGGCGAAGCCAGGCAAACTCAGCTATGCGTCCTCCGGCAATGGTGTGTCTAACCATCTCGCCATGGAGCTTTTCAAGCAACTTGCAGGTGTGGACATCGTCCACATTCCCTACCGCGGCGACATGCCTGCCTTGACTGATCTGCTGGGCGGCCATGTGGACTTGGCGTTCGCGAACATGGCAACGGTGAGTCCCCATCTGAAGGACCCAAGATTAAGAGTACTTGCCGTTGCGACAAGCAAGCGGATGGAAAACTTCCCTGATATTCCCAGCGTTTCCGAGACTGTACCGGGCTACGAAACCAATCTGTGGTACGGCATCGTCGCCAAGGCAGGAACGCCAGGCCCTATTGTCGACAAGCTGCGCGCCGCAGTGCGAACCGCCCAAGACTCACAGGACGTCAAGGCGCGCTTCGCCGCAATGAACGCCACGCCGATGGTTCTGTCGGAAGACGAGTTCAAGGACACCATCCGCCACGAAATCCAGAAGTGGACACAGGTTGTGGAGAAAGCCCACATCACAGTCGAATGACCGGATGCATATCCGTTGACGTGAGCGAACAACGATAAACCTGGAACTTGCCGACAAACATGTTTCGATCCCTGGCGGAAGCAAGGGAATCTATTCACTTGGAGCAATGCATGAAGCAACATGAAGCAGCAACCCGCTTGGCCGAATTCACAGTCAATACGAGGCTGGAAGACCTGACACCTCAGGCCCTGCTCGCAGTCAAGCAGCTGGCTCTGAAAACCTTCGCGGGCATGCTGGCCGGCTCCAGGATGGATGCAGGCGCCAAGATCGCCGATTTTGTGCGGCAGCACCCTGACGGCAACGACATCAACGTCGTCGCCAAGGGCTTCAAGGCCTCCCTGTGGAAGGCGACTTTTGCCAACGCATTTTTCGCGCACCAATCCGAGTTGGAGGACGACCGCCTGAATACAGGCACTGCCTGGGACATCACCACCATCCCGATGCTGCTGCCGCTGGCACAGATCAAGGAAATGACCGGCGCCGACATGCTGTTGGCTTCGGTGGTTGGCTTGGAAGTGATGGCCCGCACCTGCCAATTCTATCCGCAAGGCCACATGGGCCTGTCCATTGTGCCGGGATCCGTTGGCCCTACAGCTTTGGCGTGCCGCGCCTACGGCCTCAGCACCGAGCAAACTGTGGCTGCCTTCGGTCTGGCCATGTCCGGTGTACCGCTGGCCTACACCAACTTCGGCACCGATGCTCACTACTTCGAAACCGGCGTCCAGACCCTGCATGGCTTGATGGCCGCCCAGGGTGCACAACTGGGCCTGTCAAGCAACCCGGACCTGGTGCGCTACATCGGCGGCTTGCTCGGTGCCGACCGCGTCAGCACGCAGGGGATCATCGACAAGCTCGGCGAGTATTACCAGTTCACCGAAATCTGGGTGAAGAAATACCCTTGCTGCCTGTATACGCACCGTTACATCGACGGCATGCTCGACATCATCCGTAAACACGACCTCAAGATCGACGACATCAGCACGGTTCGCCTGCACGTCGCCGCGGGCGCCATGGAGGAGGTATGCAACCGCCCACTGCCACAAACCGTCGGAGACCTCCAGTTCAGCTTCCAACACGCACTGAGCGCGATCATCGTCGACAAGGACGTGAACTACCGCCACATCCACATCGACCGCGTCACCGATCCAGTATTCGTGGACGCTCGCAAGAAGATAGAGATCGTGGCACACCCCGAGTGGAAGTCGCGCCTGCTGGTCGAAACGCCCGCCCTGCTCGAAGTCGAATTTAAGGACGGCCGCAAGGCCACCAGCGAACGCCAGTACCCCACCGGCACACTGGAAGACCCACTCACCCTGAACTTTGTCAAGGATCTGTTCATCAAGTTCGTCGGCGACAGCCTCCCGGAAGCGGACAAAAGGTATGCCGCGGACGCCATTGCCGAGATGGAGCTCCTGGATCGTAAGGATGTCCTGCGGCTTTTGGCCGTTATGAACTGCACGCCGCACAGTTGAGAGGGAACATCCAGTTCCCATGATCGTCGCCGGCGCAGCGCAAGTGAGGCGCTGCCCGGCTGATCCTGGATGAGCGCGTCGCGACGCGATGTCCACGATCTGGATATCCACCCGGTTGGGCACCGGTTTCTCCGCGCGGCTCTTCTTGAAGAGGAGCACGGAATTTAGGCAAACCTCGGACGCGAAAAGCGCAATGGATCGTCGTGTCTCCACACCCGGAATGCGCAGACGATGACCCTACGACTTCATCGTCTCCAGGAACCGCACCGGCTCGCCTTGCGATGGCGTCAGCAATTCCCCCTGCCACATCACGCGCTTGCCGCGCACGAAGGTGCCGACCGGCCAGCCAGTGACACGCACGCCGTCATACGGCGTCCAGCCGGCGCGCGACGCGATCCATTGATTGGTGATGGTCTCGCTGCGCTTGAGATCGACGATGGTGAGGTCGGCATCGAAGCCGGCGGCAATGCGTCCCTTGCAAGCGATGTTGAAAATTCGCGCCGGACCTGCGCTGGTGAGGTCCACAAAGCGGGAAAGGGACAACCGTCCCGCGTTGACGTGATCGAGCATCACAGGCACGAGCGTCTGCACGCCGGTCATGCCTGAAGGGGAAGCGGGATAGGCCCTCGCCTTTTCCTCCAGCGTGTGCGGCGCGTGGTCGGAGCCGAGCACGTCAACGATGCCCTGCTCGATCCCGCGCCAGATGCCGGCACGATGCTCCGCCGAACGCACCGGCGGATTCATCTGCGCCAGCGTGCCAAGCCGCTCGTAGCATTCGGGCGCAGCCATAGTGAGATGGTGCGGCGTAGCCTCGCAGGTCGCCACGTCCTTGTGGTCGCGAAGGAACTGGATCTCCTCCCTGGTCGAGATGTGCAGCACATGAATGCGCTTGCCCGTCTCATGCGCGAGCTTCACCAGCCGCTCCGTCGCCATTAGCGCGGCGAGCTCGTCGCGCCAGACCGGATGCGAGCGTGCGTCGCCCTCGACCCGAAGCCCCTTGCGGTCGTTGAGCCGGTATTCGTCCTCCGCGTGGAAGGCGGCGCGGCGCCTGATGACCTTGAATATCCGCCGCAGGCTCTCGTCGTCTTCGACCAGCAAAGAGCCGGTAGACGAGCCGATGAACACCTTCACCCCCGCGCAGCCGGGGGCACGCTCCAGATGCGGCAAGTCCTCGACATTCTCGCGGGTGCCACCGATGAAAAAAGCGAAATCGCAGTGCATGCGATGATGCCCTAGCCTCACCTTATTGGTGAACTCCTGCTCGTTGACCGTCAGCGGAGCCGTATTCGGCATTTCGAACACCGCGGTCACCCCGCCGAGAACCGCACCGCGCGAGCCGGTTTCGAGATCTTCCTTGTGCGTCAGCCCGGGCTCGCGGAAATGCACCTGCGTATCGATCACGCCGGGCAGGATGTGCAGCCCCCTGCAATCGATGGTCTCGGCGGCGGTAGACTCCGACAACCCGCCTATCTCTGCGATGCGGCCGTCGACAATGCCAATGTCGCGGACGCCCTCGCCGTCCTGGTTGACCACGGTGCCGGATTTCAGGATCACGTCAAAGCGCTGGCTCATCGGTATCAGTCTTTCTGTCCTTATGGCCGCAAGACTTGTCGTTCATGCTGTGCGGGCTTAGGGCTTGTCCGGAAATTAGTGAAACGATTTGGTGGCCTGTTTGGTTTTGTCATTCCGGTATGGCCCGAAGGGCCAGGCCCGGAATGGCGGTCAACGTGAGTCAGCTATACCATCCACCCCAGAGCTGTTACTCTGAAGCGATAATCACTGGACGACGCCTTACGTTCCGCTTGAACATGTCGCAAGAGATTTTCACATGAAAGCAGCGTTTCTTCTTGACCGGGGCGTGGTCAAGGTCAGTGGTGAGGATGCGCGCAACTTCCTCAACGGCCTCGTCACATCAGATGTTACGCAATTGCGCCCCGGACTAGGCCGGTTCGGCGCGTTGTTAACGCCGCAGGGCAAGATCACCGTGGATTTCCTCATCACCGAGGCGCCCGCGGACAAGGGTGGGGGGTTCCGGATCGACTGCCCGCGCACATTGGCGCAGGGACTTGCCGACAAGCTCGGCTTCTACAAGCTGCGCGCCAAGGTTGCAGTGGAAAACCAGTCCAATAGCGTCGGCGTGCTCGCAGCGTGGGATGGCACACCAGCGGCGCAGCCGGATCTGGCCTTTGCCGATCCGCGCGATAGCGCCCTCGGTTTCCGAATCCTTGCGCCAGAGGAACAGAAGCAGAAGGCCGCTGGTCTCATCGGCGCTGATCTGGTCGACGGCTCAGCCTATGAGGCACATCGGATCGCCTGCGGTGTGCCGCGCGGCGGGCTCGACTTCATCTATGGCGACGCCTTCCCGCACGAGACCAACATGGATCGCCTCCACGGCGTCGACTTCGACAAAGGCTGCTATGTCGGACAGGAAGTGGTTTCGCGCATGCAGCATCGCGGCACCGCACGCACGAGAACCGTCAAGGTGCTTTTAGAGGGCCCCCCACCGAAGCCCGGCACCACGATTCTGGCGGGTGACAAGCCGGTCGGCACCATCGGCTCGACCGCAGGCACAACGGGCCTTGCGCTCGTCCGCATCGATCGCATCACTGAGGCGCTTGATGCCGGCCGCTCGCTCAGTGCCGGCGGTGTTTCGCTCCGACTTGCCGAGCCGGAAGTTATCCGCAACACAAGGCCAACCGTCTCATGAACCGGACCACACGCCTGCATACCGACGGCCTGACACGCTGCCCCTGGCCCGGCGAAGATCCGATCTACGTCGCCTATCACGATGATGAATGGGGCGTGCCGGAATATGACGACCGCGCGCTCTACGAGAAGCTGATCCTCGATGGATTCCAGGCCGGACTGTCCTGGATCACGATCCTGCGCAAGCGCGACAATTTCCGCCGTGCCTTCGATAACTTCCATCCGGAGAAGATCGCTCGCTACAACGAGAAGAAGGTGCACGCGCTGATGAACGACGCCGGCATCGTTCGCAACCGCGCCAAGATCGAGGGCGCTGTCGCAAGCGCCAAAGCCTATCTGAAGATCATGGAAGAGAGCGCGGGCTTTTCGAAACTGCTGTGGGATTTCGTCGACGGCAAGCCCAAGGTGAACAGCTTCAAGACCACCGCGAGCGTGCCGGCCTCGACGCCGTTATCGGTGAAGATCTCAAAGGATCTTTCGCAGCGCGGCTTCAAGTTCGTTGGCCCGACCATCGTCTACGCCTTCATGCAGGCGACCGGTATGGTCAACGATCACCTTGTCACTTGCTTCTGCCACGAAGCCTGCGGCAAGAAACAGCGCACGGCGCGCCGTTCGGTCAAATGAGTTCGCAAAAGCCGGCCGCCGCAGAATTGCCCGCCCGTGCCTGGCAGCGCATGCTGTCCGGCCGGCGGCTCGATCTGCTCGACCCCTCGCCGCTCGATGTCGAGGTCGCCGACATTGCGCACGGCTTGGCGCGCGTGGCGCGCTGGAACGGCCAAACCAGCGGCGCGCACATCTTCTCGGTCGCACAGCACACGCTGCTTGTCGAAGTGGTGATGCGCCAACAGTCGCCGCGTGTGGACCGGTGGGTACGGCTGGCGGCGCTGCTGCACGACGCGCCGGAATATGTCATCGGCGACATGATCTCGCCTTTCAAAGCAGTGATCGGCGGCGACTACAAAACCGTGGAGAAACGACTGCTGGCGGCAATCCACATCCGCTTCGGGCTGCCGCCGACGCTGCCGGATGAGATCACCCAGAAAATCAAGGCCGCCGATCGGGGCGCAGCCTATCTGGAGGCGACTGAGCTTGCAGGCTTCAGTGCTAGCGAAGCCAGGCAGCTGTTTGGTCGCGATCCCGGCCTGCCCGAGGCCACGAAACGCGACTATCTGACGCCCTGGACCGCGGCAAAGGCCGAGAAGCGCTTCCTGGAGCGCTTCCAGACCGTGGCTTCCCCTGCGTAGGGAAGCGTCCGGCAATTGATGAATGATTTGGTCTCGAATCTGTTTGGTTTCGTCATTCCGGGATGGCCCGAAGGGCCAGGCCCGGAATCCATAACCCCAATTGGTGGTTATGGATTCCGGGCTCGCGACTACGTCGCGCCCCACATTGCGCAATGGGAATGACGGTAAACAACGTGAAAGCCGTCACTCTGAAGCGACATTACTGGACGCGACGTAGAAAAGCGGATTTTGCGGCCGATTCGGGGCATTAAAGCCCAGCTTCCGCCGCAGCCCGGGCAGGCCTATAATCGCCGCGAAGAAGGAACCTTATGATTCACGTCTGCTCGCTTGCTACTCTCGCCGAAACGGTCCGCCTCACCGGTGCCAGCCACGTCCTGACCGTGATGGCCAATGTCGAGCAGGTGCAGCGTCCGGTATCGGTCCTGCCGGCCAACCATCTCAAGATCGCGATGGACGACATCACCGAAGAGATGGACGGCTTCGTTGCGCCCTCGGAAGCTCATATCGAACGGGTCCTGAATTTTGTCCGCAGTTGGGACCGCAGCGCACCGATGGTGGTGCATTGCTATGCAGGCATCAGCCGTTCGACGGCGAGCGCGTTTGCGGCAGCCTGTGCACTCAATCCTCACCGCAACGAGTTCGAGATCGCCAGGAAGATGCGAGCCGCCTCACCGGTCGCCGCGCCCAACCGTCGGATCGTCGGCCTTGCGGACAAGGTGCTTCAACGCGATGGACGTATGCTGGACGCGCTGGACCAAATGGGCCCCGGCGCGATGCTGATGGAAGGCCGGCCGTTCGTGGTTGAACTCGAGTAGCCGCATGGCACCGAGATCCGTCGGTTCTACCACGGCCCGATCCTCAGCGGCGGTGTGATCAGCAGCGCCGATCGGCTGGCTGGCCTTCAGCGTGATGCTGCTCGGCGTCGGCATCCTCATCAGTCGTCCGTGAAGAATGTTGATTTCAGGCAGGAACGAGCAGAGGGCAGGCGCTCAAGAGTGCGAGGATTTTGCGCAGTAAAAACC
>JGI24705J35276_12238548_pt1 | contig 26183 bp, 29 predicted proteins | sample TergutNt197P4_FD_35276 | JGI IMG/M metagenome (IMG submission 35276) | reverse complement strand
TCTTCCAACCACCATAATTAAAAGTAAACAGGGCAAAAAGGCTTTTTCCATTGCACTTCAATGAAAACTCATTTTATAAGATTTATGAATTCTTCTTCGATTAACTAGATTTTTATGGCATTTAATATTGTATGCCACATTCTTTTTCTACTTTTTAGAGCCCACTCGCTCCCTAAAAACTAGAGGTGATAAATTGTTTTTCAGCCAATTTCAAAAAAACATGTCGGTAGTAACTTAAATGCTATTGCTCTAAAGAGAAATCTTTGAAAGCACTCTGAGGAAATGGTTTATGTATTGTAAGTGAGGTATATGTCGTTTGGAATTCTACTTGCTTAACGAAACCTTCTTTTCATACTTTTTATAATACAGAGACTTATCGGATAAAAAGAGAGAAACTGCCAAATGGGCAGGTTACCTATAGCAGTTGATTATAGGATATTTTAGGGGGAGTATGTGTGGATCAGCCAATGTTTAAGGAATCGTCTAAAATTGAAATTGTTAGTTTAATGGATAATACTGTGGATTTTACGTCTTCTAATCGTAATTCTGTAGCTAAAGCGTTATGGAAATGGCTTAGAGAAAGATATGGTGAAGAGTATGCTCAGACGCATAAGCAAATGCCGATGGCTGAGCATGGTTTTTCTATGTTGATACGGGTTTTTACAGGGGAGAAGTGTCAGAGTGTTCTTTTTGATACGGGTGTAAGTGATGAGGGGATAATTGTTAATGCTCAACGGATGGGTATTGATTTAAGTGAGGTGGGTCTTGTTGTTCTTTCGCATGGGCATTATGATCATTTTGGTGGATTGCAGGCTGTCGTAAAGGCAATAGGTAAACAAAATTTACCTGTTATAACACATGAGAATATGTTTAAGCAGCATGGGACGGATGGGCCTTGTGGTGTTAGGGCGCATCCGGCTTTTCCAACGCCTGAACAGTTAAATCCTGCCAAAATTATCAATACTAAGGAGCCCTGTTTAATTGCTAATCAGTCGGTTCTTGTAACGGGGGAAATTCCTAGAAGAACTAGTTTTGAGAGGGGTTATGGGTTAAATAGGGTTTTGAGGGATAATGTTTGGGAGTCTGACCGCTGGGTTTTAGATGATCGCGCGTTAGTGGTGAATCTTAGGGGGCGGGGTTTGGTGGTTGTTTCGGGGTGTGCTCATGCGGGCATTGTAAATACTGTGCGTTATGCGCAAGAAGTTACTGGTGTTAATGCGGTTTATTGTGTTATTGGTGGTTTTCATTTAGGTGGTTTAGAAAATGAAAAACTAATCCCACAAACGCTCGTTGAATTGAAGCAGATTAATCCGCAGTTAATTATTCCTTGTCACTGTACTGGATGGCGTGCAAACTGTGCTTTGGCAGAACTGTTTCCACAGGCATACATACATAATAGTGTTGGAAACCTCTATCAGCTAAATAGTAGCGAAATCTAACGCTTCTAGGTAAACGTGAAGGGTTAAATAGCAATTTCGTAATTTAGCAAATATATAAAACAAAGCAATATTTGAGGTAAGGTTTGTATGAAGGGTAAAGGTCCTCTGTTTATTGTTCCATTTCGTTGCACTTTTGGATGTGATAGCAACTGTGTCCATTGCACTTCTGGAGGAAAACAGGCGGTAGCAGATGAAGTTGACACAGCAGGTGCTAAACATATCGTTGATCAAATCAGTGAGTTTGGTGCAACTTTTTTTGGATTAACAGGTGGCGAACCCTTCTTACGTAAAGACCTCTTTGAAATCATCAACTACGCCAAACATAAGGAACTAAGCGTAAGCATAATTACTGATGCCCACAAAATGAATGATGAAACATTCAAAGCATTAGTAGACAATCAGGTGCGCATCTCAATAAGCATAGACGGTGCAGAGGAAACTAATGACGCAATTAGAAGCAAAGGCGCCTATAAAGCCGCAGTTTCAGCTATAGAAAAATTTTCCAAAGCAGGCTTACTTGATTGCCTTGTTTACACGTTTGCTAAAACAGAAAAAGGCATAACTAACGTTAACAAGAACGATGTTGTTCATGTAATTGAACTTGCCCGCAAAAACAACGCCCGTTGGACAGTTTTCCACGGATTTATTCCATTTAGCAAGGAAAGCATAAAAGCTGACCCCACACCACAACAGTATGAATGGGCATGCAATACCCTCTATGACTTAATGTTAGAGTATAAGGGTAAACCAGAAATCAATATTTATCTTCCATTCATGGCCCGTGTTGCTAAACAACGAGGAATACCCAATTTCGATGATTGGTATAACAACTTTTTCCTTGGCCGATGCTGGTTTGGCAAATTCATGAGCATAGCAGAAAACGGAGAAGCCATACCATGCAGCTACAATGATGTTTACCGCACAGGAAACGTCAAAAACAAGCCCCTAGAGCAAATCTGGAAAGACATGGAAAACAATGAATTCTTCGCTAAAGTTAGAGACAAAAACAACCTCAAAGGCAAATGCGGAATCTGCGAATACAAACAATTATGCGGTGGATGCCGAACAACAGCATTATTCTACACAGGCGACATACACGGCTCAGACCCACGATGCCCCTACATACCTACAGCACTTACAAAACAAACAACCTAACAACATAAAACAAGAAACAAAACAGACATATAACAGAATGTTTGTGGATTATGCTAATCTACAACAATTGACATTTTGCGTTTGTATTGTTATAATATTTAGCTAGTCACAAACTCTTAAAAATAAAATATCAGGTATAGCTTAGGTAGAAGGTTCAACAGTTTCGCTGATGAATCTATAGCCAATTTAATAAACCGCGTTTTAGGAGGTGAAAAAGATGTCTCGAACATTAGCAAATATCGGATTTATTTTAGCCCTAATCGGCAGCATACTTCTGATACTTGCAGGTATTGGTGCAATGTTTGGAATATTCTTTTTGATCTTCTTTCCAGCGTATGCTTTAGGCGCTTTCTTTTGGGGTTTTGCAATGTTTATCATAGGTATATTGGGTGCTATATCTTCAAGGTTTGTTCATAACATTGGGGCAGCCCTTTGGATAATACTGCTCGCGATAATTGCAAGCTTACTTGGTGCATCATTTATAGCATGGATAATGGTTATCGGCGCAATAATAGGACTTCTCTCAAGACTATAACCAATCAACAAAAAATATAGCCCATTCCCGTTTCTTACAATTTTTTAACTTTATTTTTTGCAAACATATCCATTTAAATGATAATTATCACTTATTTTATTTTACATTTCTATTTAAAATATACTAATAGTGACTTTGAACTAAACACATTAAACGTTTTCTATAATAAAAATAGTATTTAGTCAATACTTCGTTTTTTACAGGTAGGTAAGATAATTCTTTTTCTGCCTAACCAAAACCTTTAAAGAACGCCTGTGCGGGTTAAAATTAGAAATGATCCCTGCTTGGGCGGGTAGATCAGCCTGGCATGATCGCCACGTTGGCATCGTGGAGGTCGCGGGTTCAAATCCCGCCCCGTCCACCAAACAAATCTAAGTATAGTCGTATCAATGCATAATTTTTTGTCAATACTATACAAAAATGCGAATCCAGGCCATTTTGTTGATTGCTACAGACAACAGGAAAAGCAAGAGCACATCATAGCTAAAACAAGGAACTAACGCCAGCGAACGTATAAATTACACCTATGGCGAATCAAATTTCTTTTCCGTTTTTTGTATCGATTCCATCCGACGTTTTAAATTGCTCTCGCTTATCACCTTGATAGCTACTTCGTTTTGATACAGATCATCAATAACTTTTTGGAAAGTTATTTTCGTATGCTCGCTAACAGGTCCCTTACTAAAAAGACTATGTATATCGTGCATCCAAAAGCAAAAGATCAAGACTAGCAAGACTACGATAACTGTAACTAACCAGAACCCAAAGTTCGCAGTACCGTTATAGGGTAGGCTAAACCAGAACAAAATGCATACTACAACAGCGGCATACGTGTTTAGTGCATTAGACATCACAAAAGATGCAAGGCATTTTTCACGCCGTGATCTGCTGTTAAGGTAGGTGTAATAATGAGTTTCCCATTTTTCCGTAAGATACGGCTCTAGGGCGTATATTATGTAAGTTGCTATGAAAGTGTTGGCCTTGAGTAATACGCTTGTTTTTGCAGCTACAATAAGGATAACTGCAAGTAGTACGACGAAAAGAAGCGCCCCGTATGTCGGAATGACAAACGCCGTTACCGCGCCTATACCTGTAAACAAAGCAGCAAGCATTCCATGCATAAGATTGTTGTTTTGCCGTATATCCGCACGTAACTCTTCACGTTCCTTTTCCATGCTCTTTATACGCTCGTTGTCTTTGCTTTTCTCGTCTGACATGCTCTTTAACACCGTTTTTAAATGTTAACACATCATACTATATAAATAAATTAGGAACGTGAATTCGCTGTAATTTGCTGTCATAAACGGCGATTAAACAACAGTACAGCAATTTCGGTAAAAGAAAGCTGTGATTTTGAGAAGAGGAAACAGACGCAAACAAGTCTGACACGCTACGGGCTTTAACTGGGTCTTTATAATACTTGATGATGCTATAGAGGATGTTTCTTTCACTTAGTCTCTATTACTCGGTGATGTTTGACCTCTATAGTTTGCTCATAACAAAATTCTTAGCAAAGAGTTAAATTAATTGTTCGTTAAGGTTTTGCTATGGGATTGGATGATTTACAGTTGTGAGGTTCTTACGCCTTTAGGAGGAACTGATGCTCCTACGGTGTGGATGAAAAATAACAGAAAGTGGTTAAGCAACTATACTTGGCATACTTCAATAGTTAAAGGGGTGGGTAATGCCAGAAATGAGCTGTTAAAAAAAGCGGAGGCCCCGCTAGTTTTATGGCTAGATTCAGATGTTGAATTAGAATTTGATCCAGTGCCTGCTCTTTATGATGTTATGCATAAATTCAATGTCTCGGGTGTTTGTGCGGGTCAATTAACCGTTGGCAGCAAATGGTTTCTTCAAGTTGCTGCTGAGATGGATAAACTAGAAATAGAGAGGCATGGTGGCGTAAAAATTGTTGAAGCCCGAGCCTTTCAATGTGCCCTCTATAAACGTGAAGATCTTCTCAAGGTGGGCGGGTTTGATCCAGCCTTTGATGTTGCAGGAGAGGACAATGACGTAGTAAGGCGCATGATAGCAATGGGAATGATAGTCTTACATTGTAACAGGTTAATTGTTAAGCATCATGTTAATGAGCAGACGTATTGGCGTAAATTTAAAGGCTATCATAAGGGTTTTAGCCAGCTCGCTGCAACCATGGAAGAGCAGTATCAACCAGAAGTGCAAAGATCAGCATTTGATTTTAGCATGATTCGACGCATGCCCTTAAAGTATCCACTCTATAAACTAAAAGAAAAGCTTGCACTTATGTGAGGTGAAAATGTGATTACACCTAAAATTTTGACCTTTTTTGTCACAAATCGGTGCAATGCTAAGTGTAATCACTGTTTTAACTGGAAAACCCAGCCCGTAAACGAGTTAAGCCTTGAAGAGATTCGAAAAATTGACTTTAGCATTTTTGATTCTGTTTCCATTACAGGTGGGGAGCCAACCTTGCGAAGTGACCTGTCAGAAGTTTGTAGTCAAGTTGCTAAGAAAAAGATTTACGTAAACACCAATGGCTTAATGCCTCAACGTATAAAAGAAGTTATCGAAAAAGTTGGAGCTGGCATGGTTAATGCCACGGTTTCACTTGATGGAGCAAGAGATCTGCATAATCAGATTCGTGGCATGAATTGTTTTGACTTAGCAGTTGAAACTATCAGGTTGTGTCAAAGAGCAGGCGTAGAGGTTACAATTCTTACAACTGTTTCCCGCTTCAACATGACCAACATACCCATGTTGATGGATTACTTAAAAACGGAAGGTTTGTTTGTAAAGAAAGGTGATGTGGTTTTCAATATTGCACGTGGGCTTGAGCACGCCTTCAATCTTGACGCTTCAATGAGTTTTTATCATAATCCCCGAGACGATAATGTGGTGTTGACGCTTGCAGAAATCAAAACGGTCTACACTCAGGTTAAGCCGTATATGGTTAACCAAAATCGTGTAGTCTGGGAATACTCTATTAAAATGTTATCTAAACACAAAAAGTTAGTTACCTGTTATGCGGGAAACATGGATATGGTTCTTCATGCTAACGGAGATGTTGCCGCCTGTGAATACACAAAACCCTTCGCAAACATCAAAGATTACGATTTTGACCTGCTTGCAGTATGGAACAGTAAAGCCGCTCAAACAGCCAGAAACAAATTAAGCAGTTGCTACTGTGTGCATCCCTGTAATTTAAACACTGCAATTCCCCGAACGCTAACAGGCATTCTCAAACTCGCACCAGACATAGCCAAAAACAAGACAAAACAACTCAAAAACAAACTATAACACGCGATTATCCCTTTGATGGCCCCGCTATAGTACATGCTTGAGTTATTGGTTGTAAACTTGATAAAAACTAAGTTGCTTTATGGCGAGAACAGAGAAGTCGTATTGTAGAATAATCGTTTGGCCACATATGCTACAGAATGTGGAAGTTAAAGATGAGAACGTGTGTTACTGTTTGTTGGTCATTTCATTAATTTGTTGCTCCAGTGCGTGACCACGACAGAGAATTATTGTTTTGTCTACGCCGGGAACGGATTTTGCTGCTGCTTTGATGTTTGCGGCAAGTTTAAAAGCAATTGGGCAGAAGGGGCTGGTTGGCACAAATTCGACTGTAATGTTTCCGGGTTCTGTTTCTTTTACGTTTTCTATCATTTGCATTTCAGCAAATGTTTGTCCTGTTTCGGGATCAATAACTTTTCCAACTTCTGCACGAACTTTATCTTCAAGTTCAGTCATAACTGTAAAAGCCTCAATAGCGTATTGGGTGGCCATAAGATATAAACTAGTGGGATTACATACTAACCCTTGCAAATGTTATGGTGAAATGATTTGAAATTTGATGCCAATTGCATTTTTTGCAAAATAGTTCAAAAACAGGCGCCCTCAAGCATAATCTATGAAGACGATTCAGTTATGGCTTTTCTTGATATTAGACCTATAAATGAGGGACATGCTCTGGTTATCCCCAAAGAGCATTATGAGGGTATATTTGACATACCAAGTGAGTTACTTGGAAAAGTTCATCAAGTTACTAAAACAGTAGCTAATGCTGTTAAGCAGGCAGTAAATGCTGAAGGAATAAGTATAGTTCAGCAAAATGGGAGAGCCGCAAATCAAGTAGTATTCCATTTACATGTTCATATCATTCCAAAGTACGCTGGACAGAAGATAAAGTCTTTACATGAATTACAGATGGCTGACCATAAACAGTTGGATTTAACAGCAGCCAAAATAAGGCCATACATTTAATTTTCAACAGGTCGAGAATTATCCATCCAAGCAACATAACGCCTCGTGCGTTAGTGGTTTTTTACCTCATCAGATAGAGTACAGAGCCGTTTGCTTTTTTGGGCATTATTTTGCAATTTGTTTGAGCGGTTGCTTTATCGGGGTTTTGAATTATGGTTATCATTGTGATTTGCTGTTTTCTTAGTAGTTGGTGTAATGGAATTTGTTGTTTAAGCCGTGGGGGGTTGTTGGGTTTATGTTGGACTGGAATGTTTTGTGTTGAAAATATTTATAAGCGTGTATGCGCACGTGTGCTTTAGGTGAAGCGGTGCAAGCCCGCTTATGCACTGGTGAATGTATGCGCAGAAGCTTAACAGTAACCCCGGAAAACGACAAAAAAATATTGCTAACAAAGGGACGATTTCTCACAGGAGACTCCCCACTTGACATAGACTACACCACAATGGTAAACATCTTCATAGAACTTGGCCACAAACTCATGGCATCAGCATGGACAGACAACACAAACCCAAACGTCACCATAGACAAAACCGAAATAATTGAATCCTTCAAAAAACACGCCTTCAGCTCTGAACTAAAAGAAGAATCCGTAGGAGACCAAGTAGCCGAAATCATCTTCAGAAAACTAGTAGAACAAGCAGGTCTACCCGGCGCAACTCCTAACCAACAAGACCAAAACCAACCCCCAGCTGTACCAATGCCAAAACCTGAAGAAACAACAAGCAAAAAATACATCACATAAACTTGACTTTAGGAGCCAACATACATGGATAATAACAAAAAAGAAACCAAACCTCAACCTGAAACCCAGAAAGCAGACTTTGAAAAGCTTCTGGAAGCAGAAAAGAAACTTTCTGAAGAATACTTCAACAGGCTAAAATACATGCAAGCCGACTTTGAAAACCTCAAACGCCGCTTTGATCGGGAAACTGAGCAAATCAAAAACCACAGCAACGAACACTTAGTAACTCAACTCCTCGACGTCGTCGATGAATTAGAGTTAGCAATCAAAGTGGGAAAATGCACAGAAAACTCTCAAACCTCCCTGCTAGAAGGCGTTGAAATGACCCTTAAAAAACTCAAAAAAACACTTGAACAGCAAGGAGTTACAGAAGTGGACTGCATAGAGGGCAAAGTTTTCGACCCCACAGTAGCAAACGCTGTTCTCACAGAAGAACGCGAAGACTGCAAAGACTGCACCATTTTACAAGTTATCAGAAAAGGCTACAGTATGAAGGGTCGAGTGATTCGTCCAAGCATAGTAAAAGTTTCAGTTAAAAATAAACCAAAAACAGAAAATCAAAATAACCAAACGGAGAAAAAGTAAATGAGCAACCAAAAAACAAGTGAAAAAGTCTTAGGAATAGATTTAGGAACAACCAACTCAGCAGCTGCCATATTCGAAGGCGGCCACGCAACGGTCATCCCAAGCGCAGAAGGACCAACAATGGCCGGAAAAATGTTCCCCTCAGTAGTAGCCTTCACAAAAGACGGACAACTCTTGGTAGGTGAACCCGCAAAACGACAAGCCACCACCAATGCTGAAGGCACATTATTTGAAATCAAACGCAAAATGGGCAGCGACTACAAAGCCCAAATCCACGGCAAAGAATACACACCACAACAAATCAGCGCCTTCATCCTACAAAAAATAAAGAAAGACGCAGAAACATACCTAGGTGGAACCATTAGAAAAGCCGTCATCACCGTCCCAGCACACTTCAATGACAACCAACGGCAGGCAACTAAAGACGCAGGCGAAATAGCCGGACTAGAAGTTATGCGTATCATCAACGAACCAACCGCCGCATGCCTCGCATACGGCATCGACAAACTACAACACGAAATGAAAATCTTAGTCTTCAGCTTCGGCGGAGGAACTCATGATGTCACACTAATGGACTTTGGCAAAGGAGTCTTCCAAGTACTAAGCACCAGCGGCGACACACAACTCGGCGGAACAGACGTCGACAAAGCAATTATGACCTACATTCTAGAGGAATTCAAACGCCAAACAGGCGTAGACGTTAGCAACGACAAAATGGCCATGTCAAGACTAAAAGACGCCGCAGAAAAAGCCAAAATCGAACTCTCTACCCTAATGAGCACCGACATTGACCTACCCTTCCTTACCGCAGACGCAAATGGACCAAAACACCTCCATATAACACTAACAAGAACCAAACTAGAATCCCTCGCACAGCCCATCGTTGAAAAAACAAAACCAACCCTACTAAAAGCCCTTGAAGATGCCAAATTAACCCCACAACAAATCGACAAAATCATCCTCATCGGCGGCATGACCAGAATGCCCCTAGTCCAACGCTTCGTTGAACAAATTCTAGGCAAATCACCCGAACGCGGAATCGACCCAATGGAAAGCGTCGCCATCGGCGCAGCCATACAAGGCGGAGTAGTCACAGGCGAAGTCAAAGATCTATTACTACTCGATGTTACACCACTAAGCCTAGGCGTTGAAACCATGGGCGGCGTCATGACCAAAGTCATCGACAAAAACACAACCATCCCCACAAAACGCAGCCAAGTCTTCACAACAGCCGCAGACTTCCAAACAGCCGTCACCATTCACGTACTACAAGGTGAACGCACAATGTCATCAGACAACGTCTCACTAGGAATGTTCAACCTCGTAGACTTACCACCAGCACCAAGAGGAGTCCCACAAATAGAGGTAACCTTTGACATCGATGCAAACGGCATCCTAAACGTAACCGCTAAAGACCGAGGAACAGGAAAAGAATCAAAAATCACAATCACCGCCTCAACAAAACTAAGCGCAGAAGAAAAAGAACGCCTAATCAAAGACGCAGAACAATTCGCAGAAGCCGACAAGAAAAAGAAAGAAGAAGCAGAAACACGCAACACCGCCGACAGCCTAGTATACACAGCAGAGCGCACAAAACAAGACCTCGCAGACAAACTATCCACTGAAGAAACCGCTAAAATTGATACCGCCATAACAGAACTCAAAAATGCACTTGCAAGCAATGACATGACACAGGTTAAAGCCAAATCAGATGCACTTCAAAAAGTGCTACAAGAAGTTGGAACCAAAATCTACCAGCAAGCCACAGCTGAAGCAGCAAAACAGCAACAGCAACAGCAACAAGCAGCAGGTTCACAAGAACAGGCGGGACCAACACCACCTCCAACTGGCGAGGCTGGTCCGGGTTCTAACAGTGGTGAGCCACACGTAGTAGATTCAGAAGACTATAAAGTGAAATAAAATCAACTTTTTTCTTTTTTTCAATTCATATGTAATGTGGGGAAGATAGAATGGTTAAAGTAGAAAATGAATGGATTTCAGGAGAAATTTGTGCATTTAATAGTTGTGTGGACTCGTTTGAAAAACAATTAGGCACAGGGAAATGGTATAAATTTAAGTCTTGTGCTACACTGAGAGTTCAAGTTAATCACTAGTTGACGGTAAACTAAGATGGCTCAGAAAAGGGATTACTATGAAGTTTTAGGCGTTCAGAAAAACGCATCAAAAGATCAGATTAAAGATGCCTACCGCAAACTGGCAATGCAGTATCATCCAGATCGTAATAAAGAGGCAGAAGCTGAAGACAAGTTTAAAGAAATCAGCGAAGCCTATGCGGTGCTCAGTGATGACCAGAAACGGGGGCAATATGATAATCTTGGACATGCAGGTTTTGACCAGCAATATAGCCGTGAAGACATTTTCCGAGGGGCAGATTTTGATTCTATATTCCGTGATATAGGTTTTGGCGATTTGTTCCGCACAATTTTTGGGGGAGGTTTTGGTGGTGGCTATGAGCAGACTAATCGAGGTCAAGACATAGGTTATAATTTAGAGATTACCTTAGAAGAAGCTGCAAAGGGCGTAGAAAAAGAAATTCAGATTCCGAGAACTGAGAAGTGTGATGTGTGTGAGGGTTCAGGTGCTAAGCCGGGTACTAAGGTAACAGTTTGTTCAAGATGTAATGGTGTAGGCAAAATTCAAAACATGCATAAAAGTGGGTTTGGCATGTTTGTTCAAGTTGTGGCTTGCCCACAGTGTAGAGGCAAAGGAAGACTTATTGAAACACCTTGTAGTAACTGTAATGGTTCAGGTTTAGTGCGTAAGAAGCGAAAAATCACGGTTAAAATTCCAATGGGCGTCGATGATAACTCCCAACTGAGACTTCGAGGGGAAGGTGAAATGATTGCCGGCGGAGGCGAACCAGGGGACCTTTATGTCATAGTTCATGTATTGCCCAATCAACTGTTTGTACGTGATGGTGATGATTTGTACCGTATAGAAATGATAACTTTTCCGCAAGCAGCATTAGGCGCTGAGATTTCAGTACCAACTTTGGATGGGCCAGCAGCTGTAAAAATTCACCCCGGGACACAACCTGGAGAAGTTGTCCGCGTTAAAGGCAACGGTATGCCAAGAATGCGTGGTTACGGTAAAGGTGACTTAATAGTTAGAATCGGTGTAGTAATTCCAGAAAAACTCACAACCCAACAGCGAACATTAATTGAGCAACTAGCAAAAGAATTCGGAACCGATGTTTCTGCAAAGAAAAGCAAATTCCGATTCTAACACCTTTTTTACAATAACAATATAAAAATATTGACTTTATAGTTGCAGGGTTTGCTGACAAGTTACGGCAAAGTTTTTAGCAGACATTAGGCTCTCTTAGTTTTTGGGAGAAAAGCATGGTTAATTTGGATGTAGCTATATTAGAATTAATTATAAGAATAGTTTTAAACATCATTGTTATTGTTCCAGCGCTATGGATTTCAGGCATATTACTTGTTGGCAGACAGAAAGCAAAATTCAGCGATGCCCTATGGATTGTTATACTTGGAACAGTGGTCAGCTCAATATTTGGCTACTTTTTTACAGGAATAATTGCTTCTTTAATTCTAATGGTAATTATTCTGGGGCTAGTGAAACACTTCTTTAACTGCGGCTGGTTAAAAGCGCTTGCAATAAGTATCGTTGCAGTAATAATATTCATAATAATCGCAGTTTTACTGGCATTAATCGGCATAGGCATTGGCATAGGATTTGGTTTTTAACATAAAAACTAACCTTCCTTTTTTAAAAGAATCTCCTTTTTGTTGAATTTTTTTCAAATTGAATCAGTTAAATCAAGCATTCATTTTTGTGTGTTTCTTTCGTGTATTGTTACCCAAATGGTATCGCCAGGTTGTTTGCCTATTTTGGCGCGGATATCTTTGCGGATTCCGAGGATATAGCAGATTGAACCGTCGGGTTTTTTTATACCCATATTAACGATACTGCCGTCATAGGGTTCATCGTTAAAGGTGGCATGAACAGCGACGCGCCCTTTGCCAAATTCTTCTTTTAAATCAAACGGCATAGCAACATATGCACCGTCCTGATTGGGCACTTTTTGGATTACCGCATTAAATTCATAGTGTTTTGTATTCATGTTAACTACCTTATGATTGTCAAATATCATGTTCAGGATGGCCTTTAACATTAAATGAAATGCCATGTCGTTCGAATAGGGCAATGATTTGGTTATTTACAAGTTTTTGTCCAAATAGTTCTCTATACCGGATCGTTTTTTCTTTTCCAGCTGCTTTTAGTTTTGTTAGCTCTGCAGGAATTGTAGACATACTGCTTGTCAATTCATCATATATATCTTCAAATGCAGCCAAACGGCGAAAAGCCTCCGGCAAATCAGACTCTGACACGGTAAATTTTGCATTGTTTTTTATTGTTAAACGTTTCATCATTTATCACCAAATAAATTCTTATTTTTACGCCAATTTCGCCAATTTTAGTGTAGTGTTAGCGTTTCTCACCGTAATGGCACGGTACATTGCTTTATCTTGGGATATTTTAGCCCAGCGCGTCCGGGAAAACGTTGCCATAGGGGCTGACCAGAAAATGACCCTATTATAGTAAGCCACCTTTTCACACGCCTCCTTGACCACGCCTACATGATCACAAATCTCAGCTGCCGACATAGGTGGAATAACAAAGAAAGCATCATGCCTTGCCTCCGGCGATTTATTCCACCACTCTGGTGCATGAAGTAACGCCTCGGCCAAATCAACAGCTGAAATCACACAAACCAAAATATCCAAACCAAACGTCTCTACAATCAATGCCTCACACACAGTCTTAACGGTGACTCCATCTAGAACACTATCAAAAAGAACATTTCCACTATTGATGTAAGTGATAACATTTTGAAAACTCCGCTCAAAAGCAGCTTTCAAATCAGCCATAACAATTTTATTATTACCACCCACATTGATACCTCGCAACAAAGCAATATAACGTACCATATACCCTCTCACTTCCACTATTTCACATAATAACCCTATACTGCGCTTCAAACATAAATTTTATCCATTAGAATTGAAAAACATAAAAAAGAAGTAGCCAAAAGGGAAGGTTGTAGTGTTTATTCAGCGTCTGCAGATACAGTTATGGGGTAGGTGTATTCTTTCTTTTTTACAGGGCAAATGGGTAGTACAGTTTTACCGCTAGTTTCGTTAAGAACTTCAGCTATTCCAAGATATACAGCACTTAAACCGCAGATAGTTCCTTCTACACCAGTGATAATGTTAAACCACATTGGGTTGCCAAGTAATTCTCTTGTTGCTAGCATAAAGAACAGTATAGCTAAGCTCATGAATACAAATTGGAGGCACCTATTAGTTTTTAGCGTTCCAAAGAACATTCCAAATGTGAAAATACCCCACATCGAAAAGAATGCAGCCATTGCAATGTTATCGGCAGGTGTTACTGCTCCAAAAAAGGGCATGCTTGGCATAAGAATCATCAGTACAAGAGATAACCAAAATAATCCATAGGATGAAAACGCTACGGTACCAAATGTGTTACCTCTACGATATTCCATGATGCCTACAATTATTTGTGCTAAGCCGCCATAGGCTATGCCCATTGCAAATACCATACTGTCTAAAGCGTATAAACCCTCATTGCATAGATTCAAAAGAACGGTTGTCAAACCAAAAGCTAGTAAACCTAGAGGTGCTGCATTTGCTAATTTATAGTTGCTCATTTTGTCACTTTAAGTTATTGGTAAAAAAAAGTTTTAGAGTGAGTTTTTAACTCTTTCTAAGAGTTTTTGGTGTTTTCTTCTTAAAAGCTGCAACAACACATTTACCGATTTCAATGCTACCAAACACTATAGCACCACATGAAATAGCAACCACCCAATCGATTAATCGTGGGGTCTGTATACCAAAGAATGGCTGTATGCCTGGCACATAGAGAATCACCAGTTGTAGTACAAATGCGGCTATTATAGCGCCCCATAGATGTTTGTTTTTAAAGAGTCCAACTTTGAACACTGGATATCTTAATGAACGCATTGAAAGTGAAAGAGGTAGCTGTATTACAATCATTGCTGTTAACAGCTGAGTTCTAGCTTGAAGCAGATGTAATTCGCTCATCCAGGGTAAGTTTGAAAAGTACGCTAAAAGTAACAAAACTGTCATAAGTGTTGTTACTGCTGTAAGATACACTTTAACGTCTCGGGTAAATATGCTCTCGGTTGGTTTACATGGTTTACGTTCCATCAGGTCATGGTCGCCATGGTCAATGCTTAAGGCAATCGCAGGCAAGCCATCAGTAACAAGATTCATCCATAATATCTGTACAGTAGTTAAAGCGATAGCCGCGTTATTTACTGCTCCAATATCTGAGCTAGGCGAAAATATGCTAGCCAAAAAGGGTACGCTAACTACTGCAATGAACATAACAAGAACTTCCATGATGTTACATTGAAGCAGGTATGTAAGGCATTTTTTGATGTTGTCAAAGATTTCTCGACCTTCTTTAACAGCTCTAACAATACTAGCAAAATTATCGTCAGATAACACCATATCGGCGGCTTCCTTGCTTACCTCAGTACCAGAAATGCCCATAGCTATGCCTACATCGCTTATTTTTAGTGCAGGAGCATCATTAACACCATCACCCGTCATTGCTACAACTTGATTCTTTTCTTTCCAAGCCCTAACAATACGTACCTTATGCTCAGGAGAAACCCTAGCATAAATCACTATCTCTTCAACAACATCTGCAAGCTCCTCATCTGACATGAGCTCTAATTCTCGCCCAGTCACCACAAAATCGGCCTCTTGTGACTCATCAATCAAATTTAGCTCTTTACCAACAGCAGTAGCAGTAAGTTTATGATCCCCGGTAATCATTACAACCCGAATACCTGCATTCTTACAAACAGCAATAGCATCCTTAACCTCAGGACGTGGTGGATCAATCATACTCATAATACCAACAAAAACAAAACCTTCTTCCTCCATTTCCTCTGTAAATTCTTCAACATCACAAGACAACTCTTTGTAGGCAAACGCTAAATTACGCAAAGCTTGCTTTGCCAAAAATTCAGTATGATGGAAATATTTGACCTTATGTTCTTGGGCAAACGATTGAATTTTTCCATTTAACAGAATTTTGTTACAACGCTCAATAACCACCTCTGGAGCGCCCTTCATGTAAGCAATTCTCTAACCATTTTTAATGTGAATGGTAGTCATGCGCTTACGCTCAGAAGAAAAAGGCACCTCACCTACACGTGACATTTCTATATCAAGATCATCTTTAATAATACCGGCTTTTTGTGCAGCTACAACCAATGCACCCTCAGTTGGATCACCTTTTATAATCCATTTCCCTGTCTGTGTATCCTGCTCAAGGCCAGAATCATTACATAAAACTGAAATTCTAAGCAACTCTTTAAGACTCTCATCAAGAGTAACCTCGTTATCTTCATTTTGAAATTCACCCTCAGGGGTATAACCAATACCTGTAACATGCACAGCTTGCTCATTAACATAGATACCTCTAACCGTCATCTCCCCTTTAGTCAAAGTACCAGTTTTATCACTACAAATTACACTGGTACTTCCAAGAGCTTCAACAGCTGGTAAACGCTTTACAATAACACTAGACTTCGCCATACGATACATACCAATACCCAATGCACCAGTCACTATGGCAGGCAACACTTCAGGCACAGCGGCAACAGACAAACTAATAGCCCAAAGAACCATCTCCATCAATGGAAACTTTGCAACAAAAACACCAATAAACAAAACACTTAACGAAATAATTAAGGCAAATATACCAACCCATTTACCAACACTAGCTAAACGTTTCTGAAGAGGCGTTGGCTCCTGCAAATCAGTCTGAACCAACTGTGCAATTTTACCAAACTCTGTATCCATACCTGAAGAAGTTACAACTGCTCTACCTCGACCATAACAAACCACCGACCCCGTGTAAACCATATTTTTTCGGTCATTAAGTTGAGTTTCTACAGGCATAGACTCAGTAAACTTGTTAACCGGTGAAGATTCCCCTGTTAAAGCAGCCTCGTCATTTTTCATTGTAAAAGTTTCAATAAGTCTACCATCAGCAGAAACTTTGTCACCTGCATAAAGCATCAATATGTCGCCAGGAACAATTTCACGCGCAGGAATACGCACCTCTTTTCCGTCACGTAAAACACCAGCAGTAGGAGCAGCCATTTTTTTAAGGGCCTCCACAGCCTTTTCACTACGATACTCCTGAGTAAAACCCAATAATGCACTTGCAATAACTATAGCTAAAATAAGCACGGCACCAAAAATTTCAGTCATAGAATTCTGATAAATACCAACACCCGCAGAGAGTGCCATCGCAAACAAAAGAATAACCATCAAAACATCAGTAAACTGACTTGCCAAAATTTTTAACGCTGATCTACCCTTTTCTTTTCTAAGCTCATTAGGACCATATTGGTTTAAACGCTTTTGCGCCTCATGAGTAGTTAGACCTCTAATGTTAACGTTAAGTTCATTTAGAGTCTGTTCTCCAGTTTTACTATGCCACTCTTTATCCAACCCTAAGTCCCTGCCTAAAAGAATCGCAGTAGGTAACACCGATTTACATTAATATGTTTCCACCTCTAACAACCAAACACGCCATCAAAAATTTGGTTGTGTCTTCTAATCGGTTAACTTTTCGACAGGTTAACGATGGTGAAGCTTGATAGTGGTATGTCAAATACATTGGTTATGATTTTTTGTGTCTTGTCATAATTAATCCTATGTAGTTGGTAAGCAATACTGAGAGAGTTTGAACGCCCGATTCGTACTGAATACGGGATGTTAGCTCCTCGGGAAAAGACAACAATTAAACACCATCAATACACACATCAATACATATTTAATCGGTTATATTATGGCACAAACAGCACTCTTCGGTCATGAAGAGATTATAGATGTTAATTTAACTAACTATGGAAGACTTGAATTTTTTACCGAGACAACAAAACGTTTAAAGCTCCTGTAAACCTTTTAACCGGTCGCGAATTGCATCACGCACGAAATCACTGCGATTTTGATAACCGCCTTTTTTGAGCGCATTATCGATTTTATTCATTAAATCAAGCGGAATACTCACGGTCGTGTAATCACGGGTTTTTTCCATTCCAATTTTGCCTCAATGTCAATTAATGTATATTAATGTTAAGTTATATAGTATAATATTTATGAATGTTTCTATTTATATAAATTACAAGTAATTTAAATGAAAAAAAAGAAAATGAAAAAAAAAGAAAATACACAACAGTAACCATACCAAATTCTCTCATGTCACGAGTGGACTTAGTGGTCAACAACGAAAAATATGGCTACCAAAACAGATCAGACTTTATTCTAGAATCAATCAGAAAAAGATTAAGGGAACTAGGAATACTCGAATAAACCAATACATCCATTCAAAACGTATTTTTTCAAACTTGTTTTCCAAATCAACCCAAAGCTCCCCGAAAGTGCTCTTTGACTCATTAACATCGTCAGCTTCAACAACCATCGCACTTTTATTATATAATTCAAACTCACAACAACATATAAAAATTTACAAAAAAGCTCTACTCAAATTAAGTTTATAACGAATTTTTTGAGTCGTTAAATTTTTCTTTGAGACATAAAAAGAGAAACTATTTGACGTCATTATCAAACGATTGAATTTCTATGAGTTGTTGTGATCAAAGTTGGAGGTTTTATTTCACGAAGTCGTCAAATGTCCAGAAGTGTTCTTCTTCTTGGATGATGATATCTTCAAACATGCATTTTGTAGTCGTATCTTGACGTTTTAGTGCTTCTGCAATGATTTGTCGGTAAAGTAAAATTGTGTCGCTTTCCAATTTGTGGTCTAAATGCATGAAGTCATCAGCGTTGTTTCCTACTATGGGTAATGGATCTGGCGTGTATACTGCTTCGCCTTCGAGTAAGTAGATACGTTCGCTGATTTTTTCTAGATGATCCATTTCCTGCATAAAGATACCTTTTAGGATGTCGCTGACTACTTTGGTTTTGTTTGTGTTTTTTACTGTTTCAAGGGGAGTGTCTTTGGTTCTAAGTTCAAGAAACGCTTGTTTTTCATGCTGGTTGATATACTGGATTATTCCAGTGATTTCAGCAGCAATTGCCTTGTTTAGCAGTGCAAAGTAATCATCAGTGTAAATTTTTCGCCATTCAGGCAAAGAAACTCTGTTTAGTTCCTCTTTTTCGTCTTGGAATCCTGTGTACTCTTGGAGTTTGAAAAGATGCTCCTCTTCTACACGGTAAATTTTTTCAAACATCTCTCTTGTTTTCCAATCACCTATTTGGCCTGCAGTTTGAATGATTTCCCGGTAAAGCGTTAAGGCTTCTTCTTCAGCTTGAACACCGTTTTTGGCAAACTCACTTATACTGTTGCCGATTTGTGGTGTACCAGCTTTTGTGGTCGCTTGTCCACCAAGGTAATAGATACGTTCCATGATATCGGCGGTGTGTTTCATTTCTTGAATTGCAAAATCACGCAGAACTTTGCCAACTGCATCATAAGTGGTTTGGGCTAATAGAACGTTTTCGGGTAGTACCTTTTTTATTAGTTTTTCCATTTTTCCATGCTGTAGAATATATTGGATTGAAACTTTTATTTCATGCTCAACAGCTCGGTTTAGAAAATTAATATATTCTGGCGTTATTTTTAATGCCATAAAAATTCAGAACTCCTTATAAAAAAGGAGCCACTACATAAATATAAAATTTGTTATGCAAGCTTTAACTGGTCAAGTTTTTTATTCTAATGCATGAAATCAAGTAGATTCAAGTTTTTACACGTTGGTGTTAACGGAAAACTGATGGTAAATTTGGTGCCAACGCCTCTTTTACTTTCAAAATCTATTGTGCCATTTTGTGCCTCAACAAGCCTTTTAGCCACTGCCAACCCAAAACCTTGCCCTTTAGACTTTGTAGTCATAAGAGGTTGAAAAATCTTGTGCCTAATCTCGTTTTGGATTCCAACACCTGTGTCTTCTACTGAAAGTTTTAGATTACGAGCACCCGAGCAGGTTTTTATGGTTAGTTTACCTCCTTCAGGCATAGCCTGCATAGAGTTAGTAATTAAATTCACCAGCACTCGTTTAAGTAGTAAGGGATCAAGTTTTATCTTGGGAACTTGCTTGTCAACTTGCACATTTAAGTGAATATTTTTAGGGAATGTTAATGTTGTAATCGAATCTTCAATGATTTTGCTGACATGTACTTCGTTAAAATCTGGCCTTAACGGCCGGGAGTAGTCTTGAAGGTCGCTAACTATTTTATTTATGTAATCCACTTGTTCTTCAATAAAGGCTATGCTGTCATAAAGGGCACTTTTTATTTTAGTCGACGGCATGTTCTTCATTTCATTTTTGGCTAAATAAAGTTCACAAATGATAGCCTGCAAAGGGTTTCGAATATCGTGTCCAACCATGCCAGCTGTTTGTCCGATTGCGGCAAATCTTTCAACTTCTTTTAATTGTTTTTTCTGCCGTTTAACTAGTTGCTCGAGCAGCTGAGTATAATCTTCGACTTTTGGCTGATTATCAATAGACGGTGTTGATGGAACTACTATGAGTAAACTGTCCTTGCCTAGAATAGGCGTAGCAGAATGGATAGAAGGCATCCTGAACCAAAACCCGTTTCTCTATTAATTTATCGTAAAGTATACGAATATAAAGGTTATCTAAAAAACCAGTTTCAACGTTTGCATAAGACGATTTTGTCGATTCATTATTAAATTTTAAGTTCATTTTTATAAATTTTCATTTAATTGAATATTTAATAAAACAAATTTTGTATAACAATATATTCTAAAAAGTTATAACATATAAAAGTTTACAATAAAAGAAAAAATGAATTAAACTCTAAAAAATGCAATAACCAATTACAATCGCTTTAAGGGTGTATTTTCAGCAATTTATGCGACAATATGAATAATTCGCCCCTTCCAATAGTTGGATTTGAATGTTGGTACTTCTCGATTGAAGGCATTCTTGCACCAATTTATGGCATCATGATCTATGGCGGTATAAGAGTAATTACAGAAGCATTCAATGTATGAATATGAAGGTACAAATATTTCTTGGCTTAGACCGTCTCCCAGCGTCAATAAATACGGTAATTTTAGAATTATTGATAGGAAAAAATAATTACCGTAGTAACATTGAACACCAGCCTGCTTACAAGTTTTCTTAATCTACTAACACTAAACTTTTAGTCTGCCAATGGGTAGCATAACAGTGATGTTAGTGTCTAACTGGGTTTCTTGACGTGTAACGATAAAAAATGGGGCATGCTTTGTTTCTATAATGATATTTAGCTTATTGATACCGACTGCTAAACCGCTGAACCTTCTTAGATTTCATTAATGTTTTTAAGTTGTTTTTCTCCATTTAACTATAAGGAACTTGTTCTAAAAGCCGTTTTGTGGTTTCTAATGGTTACAATTACGCTTGTTTATCCTTTCTTTCAACCAAAAAGAGACAACTCAATTTTCCGTTTCCCACCTCTGGGCTTAGGTTACATGGCATCTGCACTACGAGAGCATGGTTTTAGCGTAGCTTTAGTGGATTGTACTTTTCTAAACCACAAACAAGCACTTGAGCAAATCAGACGGTTCAAACCTAAAATTCTCGGCTTTTATTCCATGTTTTCAATGAAACAAACTACAATGAAACTTGCTCAGTCGCTACGTGAAGATTGCCAGTTACTTGTTGCGGGTGGACCCTTGCCGACACTTGATCCTGAAGGCTTCTTAGACGTCTTTGATGTTGTCGCTGTGGGTGAAGGCGAAGAAACAATTGTTGAAATAGCAAACTGTGTCGAGCAGGGTTTAGATATTAGCGGAGTACGTGGAATTGTTTACAAAGTTAATGAACGTCCAGTTTACACAGCCAAACGTGAATTTATACAGAATTTGGATACTATACCTTTTCCAAGTCGCGATCTATTTGACAACCATAGTTACAAAGCTTACTATTCAAAAAAATTCGGTTATACTACTACGCCGATAATTTCTTCTCGAGGTTGTCCTTTTAGTTGTGATTTTTGCAGTAGACCGGTTTTTGGTCAAAATTTGCGTGTGCGTTCGCCAGAAAATATTGTTGCAGAAGCTGATGAGGTTGAACGTTTAGGTTATGAACAGGTTTGGTTTGCTGATGACTGTTTCACTTTGGATAAAACTCAAGTTTTGCGGGTTTGTGATTTGATTCTTGAGCGTCGTTTGAATTTAGGATGGGAGTGCCTGTCTCGTGTGGATACAATGGATTTGGATACTGCTATTCAGATGAAGAAGGCTGGATGTAAACGTGTCTTTTTTGGTATTGAATCGGGGAATGATCAGGTTCTTAAGATTATGCGTAAGTGTGTTGATGTTTTTCAGGCAAGACATGCAGTTTATGCGGCTAAAACGGCTGGGCTTGAAGTTGGTGCATTCTTCATCGTTGGGTACCCTGGTGAAAATGATAAGACTATTCTTGATACGATACGTTTTGCAACAGAGTTGCCACTTGATTATCTGTCTTTTACGTTACCTTATCCGATTCCGGGAACTCCACTGTATGATCACATAAAACATATCAGTGGCTTATCTACAAGTAATTGGGAAGAAAACAAAAACTGGAGTCTAATCCGCCATAAACTACTTTGTGACTCAGGCTTTAGTGAAAGAAAACTAAAATTTGCTATCGGTAAAGCTCAGTTGCAATATAGATGTAGAAAATACGTTGGCGAAACAGGCTATAACATCATCGGACGACCGTTCGAACGTGTAACTGATTGGGCTTTTACAAAACTGAAATAGTTAACACATATGCGTTTTAACATATGTATTTGAACTGTTTTAAAGCTATAAAATTTCCCGTTAAAGAGCAGGGTTAAAACTGACCTTTGAGATTCTATGTTAGAACCTATAAGAGTTATAGGGTGCTAATGGTTGAAAAATATGCCAACAGATCATCATCGTCATTTAATGACGAAGAATAAAAAAAGGAAAGGTTAGCTGATTTGTAGTTTCTTTGTTTCTTTTGGTACTTTTTTGGGTAAGACTATTTCAAGTATGCCGTTGCTAAGATTTGCTTTAGCATCATCAGATAGAACAGCTTCAGGAAGGTGAATTCTACGGTAATAGGTTTGAGCAGCTCTTTCATGACGTACATAGCTCTTCTGTTTCTCCTCAGCTGTTTGAGTTTGTTTTGCCTGCACCGTTACTACGTCTTCAGTCACTTCAACGTCAATATTTTCCTTGTTAAATCCAGGTAAATCCACAGTCAAACGAAAGTCTTTTCCACGATCCTCCACATCCACTGATGGCGTCATTGTTTTAAATGGACGCATAAACCGTTCATAGTGCACCCGAGGTGACTGTCCCCAAAAGCCTTCAAACTCCCGCTGAACCCAGTCCATCATCCGGTTAAAATCACGTTGAAAATCTTTGGAAACATATGGAACCATTTCCTCCTCGGACTCTTCCGGTTTAATTTCACTGAATTCATTTTCTTTTTCATCATAATGATGGCTTATTTTATTTTTTTCATCTTCAGACAAAAATAGTTCACCGCTATATTGGCATTTGAAACTTTATAAAAAACATATGTTGGCACATTATGATACAACAGTAACAACAAAAAAGGAAGATAACATACGATGTGACCGACAAACGCTTACATTACTGACTTAAAAACAAAACAATCACTCTAAACTTGTAAGAGCTTTTTGTGCCCACTGCGCATCTCGCCATAATGCCCTACCAACTGCAACCAAATCCACTTTACCTTCACTTACCAACTGATTAGCAAACTTTGGCTCCGTAATGCCACCTACACCAACTACAGGCACATCCACCTTCTGCTTAATCGCCACTGCCTGTGGAATAAAATAACCTTTTACCTGCTTAAACTGTTTAGGATTACTGCCACACATACCACCTGAAACATCCAAAATGTCCACACCTGCTACCACAAGTTTCTGGGCAAAAACAATCGCGTCCTCTATATGTGTACCGTGAGGAGCTAAATCATCAGAGCCTAAGCGGTAAAGTAACAATTTATTTGACCCTATTCGACTACGCACCGATTCAGTAACACTCAAAGGAAAACGCATACGATTCTCCAGACTACCACCGTATTCGTCGTCACGTTTGTTTAGCAAGGGAGAAAAGAACTGATTAAGTAAGTAACCATGAGCACCATGAAGCTCAACCCCATCAAAACCTGCTTTTATGGCTCTTTCAGCTGCTACGGCAAACTGTTCGGTGATATCGTTGAGTTCACAGATTTCAAGCATGCGAATTTTTCCCGCTGAACTAGGTCCTGCGGGTTGGTTATGGATAACTTTTTTGTTTGCTACTCCACCTGCATGCGAGATTTGAACTATCGCTGGAACGCCTACATTGTGGAGGGCATCAGCAAGTTTTTCGTATCCTGAAATTAAGATATCATCATAAATACCTAGTTGTTTTGGCCCAATTTTGCCCAGTAAGTCAATGTAGGCGTGCTCCACTATGGGTAATCCAATGTGTGTTGAACGTCGGACGTAAAAGTTGACGAGCCTAGATGTAACTGAGCCATCAAAGTCTGCACGTCCGCTTTGCATAGGTGGAAAAACAATACGATTTCTTAGTGTGTATCCTTTAACACGTAGGGGTTCAGATAATTTAGACAAGCATCGGGCTCCTTTTGTTTAATGTTTGCTTATGCGAGATATAAGAAGATAACATGCGTAAAACTGTTTTTAGCAGATGAGTGGGATAAATCTTTTATTACAAAATTCCATAAATGGAAGTATGTTTAGTGGTAAAACAATCACTGTTACTCATGAGGCCTATAACGCTCTAATTAGAGAAAGAAAAAACAATGAAACCCTCTCAGACATCATTCTGCGTTTAACAAAAAGTAATATGTCTAAGAACGTTTCTGGGATAAAACGGGTTGTTAACCCAGAAGAAACGCCCAGCAACGTTGACTGGTGGTATAGCAACTCTGATCTGCTCTGAAAAGGTTAGATTTCTTGGATTTTAGGGTTTGCATCACCGGGTATGCCAATGTTTAATGCTTCAGTGATTTGGGTCATACAGTCTACGTTGGAGAGTTTGTTAAACAGTTGATAGTTAACCTTTCTTAGAAATGCTGCATCTGCTGAAACAGGAGAGTCGGTAGCAAAGATGCCTACATCATTCATTATTGACGCGCCAGGGCTTGGGAGACAGTCGCAGTATTGTGTAATGTCTTTAGCAAAGTTTACGTATGATACTTTGCCAGGTTTGAAAGTTTCAAGTATACCAAAGGCGGCTGATGCGAGTGCTTTGCAAATATTTTCTTGATTAACAAATCTAATAGCTTCCAGGGGGCATTCGCTTCTGCATATGGGACAGCGCATACACAGTGGAGATGTGTTGTGTGCTTTGCCTTCAATAATTTCAGGTAAATTAAAAGGACAGACAACTTTGCATTTTCCGCATCCGCTACATTTTGTTTGGTCAATTTCTAAACCTATGGTTCTGTGTTGTTGTAGTTTTCCTGCGCGTGGTGTACAGCCCATAGCCAAGTTTTTAATGGCGCCTCCAAACCCGCTAAGTTCATGACCCTTACAATGTGAAACTACTATCATTGCGTCGGCTTCAATGATTGCGCCTGAAACTTGAATTTCGTTTAGAATGCCACGGGTTTTTATGGTGTGGCTGTTTTCACTTTTTAAGCCGTCTGCAACTATGAAAGGTGCCATGTTAAACCCGTTCATTAATGCAGTTTGTATGTGGTCATAAGCATTGTACCGTTGTGCAGTATAGAAGGTGTTTGAATCTGTAAGGAAGGGTTTTCCGCCTGCTTCTTTGATTTTTTGGATGATGTGGTGAACAAAGAAGGGTTGCACATAACTTGGGTTTCCCAATTCACCGACATGTAGTTTGACGGCAACTAAATCGTCTTTTTCAATACAGTTAAAAGTTCCAGCTTCCTTGTAAAGCCGTTCAGCCTCCAAAAGCAAGTTTTGATTAGCATCCCATGGCACAAAATAAACAGTCAACACAAATAACTCCTATAAAGAAAAATACGGCTATTTGTGACTTATAAAAGAATATCAGATCAAATCGGTTAGTTGATGTTAAAACAAATACTTGTTAGAAGATAATTCATTCTCATAAATTAACACACTGACATCCTTTTTAACTTGGACGTTTTTTTTATAAAAACTTCCTTGAAAATCCGAAAAAATAGTGATATACTATGTGAATTGTATTTTTGTTTTTATATAGTTTGGTATGTAAAAAAAGAAAAAAAGGGTTTGGTTGTTTATTTCTTTCTGAAAACAAAGCCAACAATAACTATTGTAGCAATTATAGCTACTGTTGCGCCGATGAGAGCATATATAGCAGTATAACTTTTCGTTAACTATATAACTAGCGGTGTGTATTTGTGTTGTGGTGTTTGTATTGCCTAATCCTGTGTCGAATG
>JGI24705J35276_12238549_pt1 | contig 26247 bp, 24 predicted proteins | sample TergutNt197P4_FD_35276 | JGI IMG/M metagenome (IMG submission 35276) | reverse complement strand
CCGAACGATGACCCGCAGTACCACATGGATAATTTCTACAGGATATTCTTCCGCTCCACGCTTGGAAATGTCGATATAGTGTCCACATACGTGTGTGTGGCAATATTGCTGAGCGGCTTCTTCTTTGTGAGGGGCAGCAAAAAGCGGCTGCTCCCGCTGTGGCTCGTTGCAAGTGCAGCGAACTTCTGGCTCATGGAACTCGCCGGAGCTGACTCCGGGCGCGTAGGCGTACTTGTTGCAAGTGTGCTTGCGCTGCCGTTCATTGCTGAGAACCGAAAGACAGTAGGGCGCTTCCTGATACTGGGCGCCTCATGGCTCGGCGTATACACGCTGCAGATGAAGCTATATGAGGCGGATATTCTGAGCATACGGACAGCGGAGAGCCTGCGGCCGTATGTGTGGGCGTTTGCCGTGCTGGTTGTTGCCGGCGCGCTTCTGTGGGCGATCAGGGGGCGGAACGCTTCGGGAGCAAAGCTGCAAAGCATGTCTTTGCCGGTATCATCGAAGACATCGTCTGCGTCAATGCAGCCGTCGCTTGAACAGCCAACATCTGCGACTGCACAAGAGCAAACTATCATAGCACCATCACAAAAGAGAAACCCGTACCGGGTTAAATGGATCACAGGCATCGTACTGATAGCCCTGTTCATCGCTGCCGGGCTGACAGGAGTGCAGATACTCGGTAAGCGCGAGGCAGAAAAGGAAAGACCGGCCGGAATAGTATACGAAGCATATCAGGTGATGCACGGCGAGTTCCCGGACAACTTTGGCTCATACAGAGGGCATATCTGGAAGAACGCGCTCAAGGCGGTTCCGGAGCATCCTGTTATCGGAACCGGGCCTGACACATTCGGACAGGCGTTTCCCGAAGATGAGCAGGGGCGATACGCTGGCACTGTATATGACAAAGCGCACAACGAGTACCTTCAGATTCTCATATGCCAGGGCATTCTTGGGCTTATCTGCTATCTTGTTTTCCTCGCGGGAACCTTAATCAAGGGAGTATCAAAAGCATTTGCAAACCCTGCGCTTGCGGCTGTCCTCGTCGCATTCACAGGTTACTGCGTACAGGCGTTCTTCAATATAAACCTGCCGATAGCCAGCCAGGCGCTCTGGGTGTTCGCGGGGATAATAACTTGCTTCGCCCGCAGCGGGCAGGAGCAGAAACTGCTCAGCTGAGAACATCCTCAAACTGCTCCAGCGCCGATTACGGTATACATACCTTCGTAATGAAATACAGCACTTAAAAGCATTGTTAACTTTTTCCAAAGTGTTGAATTATTCAACAGAAAATGCTAGAATCAGTCGATTCCTATCGCAAATGGGGCTAGTTAAAGGTGAAAACCGGCTTTCTGTCATTCCTGAAAACAAAAAAACGTTATCGCAAATCGATCCTTATGCTTGCGGACATTCTGCTGTTCATCGCAAGCTACTTTTCAGCTTGGATCGTGCTTATACGACGTATAACACTCTCCGGCTACATACCGATGGTATGGACAGGCGGGGTGTGCTTTGTTGTAATATTCTTTGTGGTGTATCTGATTTTCGGTATGTATGAGAGCCTCTGGCGCTACGCCGAGGCGCATGAGTTCATCCAGTGCATGATGGCGACAATTGCGGCCGCAGGGATTTTTGTCGGAGTCACACTGATATTCATTCAGCCGCCGGAGTTTGTGAGCAGGATCCCTATAACAGTGTACTTCCTTTCACTTATGCTTGCGGGAATCAGTACGCTTTTTTTGCGCCTTGCATACCGCGCGTACCGCACGACCAGACTTGGCGCTAAGACTTCATCCGGCATGAAAAAGGTGATGATCGTCGGAGCGGGCGAAACCGGCGATGCTGTGCTGAAAGAATTCTCGCATGAACCGGAGCACCGCTATGACGTGATCTGTTTCGTGGACGACGATCCGGAAAAGCTCGGGCGCAGGATACAGCGCGTGAAAGTAGCGGGAACCACGGCTGACATACCAAGGCTTGTTGACAGGCACGGCATAGATATCATCATACTAGCTGTACCTACGGCAACGAGTGCTGAGAAAAGCAGGATAACGCATATATGCGCCCAGACAAAGTGCCAGATAAAGAAAGTACCCGGTTTGTTCTCCATCGTAACCGAAGCGCGGTCAATAATCTCGCAGTTCAAAGACGTCAGCGTGGAAGACCTTCTCGGGCGCAATGTTGTGGATTTCGGCGCCGGCGGCTCATCATTCCATGCAGGCAAGGTCGTGTTTGTGACAGGCGCGGGAGGCTCGATCGGGTCTGAGCTCTGCCGCCAAATACTTCTGCAGAATCCTAAACGGCTTGTAATGATAGACATTTGCGAAAACGGGTTGTATAATATCCAGCAGAACCTGCTGCGCGAGCATAACACAGGTGTGTCCATTCACGCTGAGATCGCATCTGTCCGTGATGAAGCCAAGATGGAAACGTTGTTCAGGCGATACATGCCCGAAGTTGTATACCACGCAGCTGCGCACAAGCATGTTCCGCTCATGGAGTCAGCACCCGAAGAAGCCGTCAAAAACAACATCTTCGGCACGCTAAATCTGGCGCGCTGCGCGGTCAGGCATCTTGTCAGCGACTTTGTGCTGATCTCGACCGATAAGGCTGTGAACCCCACAAGCGTGATGGGCGCAACAAAGCGCGTTTGCGAAATGATAGTGCAAACCATGAACGAAGAGAGCTCAACTTGCTTTTCTTCGGTGCGCTTCGGAAACGTCCTCGGATCGAGCGGGTCAGTCATACCTCTTTTTGAAGACCAGATAGCAGCGGGCGGCCCTGTTACAGTGACGCACCCCGATATTATCCGATACTTTATGACAGTGTCTGAAGCTGTCAGCCTAGTGCTCTCAGCCGGTGAAATGGCGCGCGGCGGCGAGATATTCGTTCTTGATATGGGCGAGCCCGTAAAGATACTTGACCTTGCGGAATCTCTGATTCGCATGTCTGGGTACGAGCCGTACAAAGATATAGACATAGAGTATGTGGGCCTCCGCCCCGGTGAGAAGCTTTTTGAGGAGCTACTGACTGATGAGGAAGGGATTCAGAGAACAGAGAACGAGAAGATATTCATCGGCAATCCAATCAATATTGATTCAGGCAGACTGGAAGACGCGTTGGAGTCTATGAAAGCGACCGCTGACGAGAACGATATGTTCAGACTGGCTGAACAGCTGCGGGCATTGGTGCCGGGATATGGTGACGAGATCATAGCCGGTAATGTGAGCGCATAGGTGACTGACGTTTATGATAAAAAGGATTCCGCTGTCAACACCGACGATGAACGGCACAGAAATTGAGTATATCCGGGAAGCGTTTGAAACTAACTGGGTAGCGCCTCTTGGCCCTCATGTGGACGCTTTTGAGAAGGAGCTGGCAGCATATGTGGGAGTATCACACGCTGCGGCGCTTTCGTCAGGAACGGCAGCTATCCATCTCGCGCTGAAAGCAGTAGGTGTTAAGCCGGGCGATATCGTGTTTTGCTCCGATTTGACTTTTGCCGCTACATGTAATCCAATCAAGTACGAAAACGCAACGCCGGTGTTCATAGACAGCGAACCTGACACCTGGAACATGTGTCCGGAGGCGCTGGAGCGTGCTTTTTATAAGTACCCTCAAGTAAAGGCGGTCATCGTTGTTAATCTCTATGGTACTCCGGCAAAATTATACGATATAACAGAGTTATGCAGGAAACACAATGTTCCGCTCATAGAAGATGCTGCGGAATCTTTAGGCAGCACGCTAAATGGCAAGCAGACTGGAAGCTATGGGTACATCGGCGTTTTATCGTTCAACGGAAACAAGATCATTACGACATCCGGCGGTGGGGCTCTTCTGTGCGATGATGAACACATCGTTAAGAAAGCGCGTTTCTGGTCAACGCAATCACGCGACCCTGCTCGGCATTATCAGCATAGTGAACTGGGGTATAACTATAGGATGTCCAACATCTGCGCAGGGATAGGGCGAGGGCAGCTCACATCGCTTGACCAAAGAATCGAGCAGAAAACCGGCATATATCACAGCTACTGTAGCAACTTTAAAGATAAAGAACATATCCGGATGAACCCAGTTCCCAACGGTTGTACAGCAAATCATTGGCTGTCGTGTATTACGCTGGAAGCCGGGAGCCCTGTCAGAGTGCTTCAAATCATGGAAGCGCTTGAGGAAGAGAACATTGAAACAAGGCCGATTTGGAAGCCAATGAGCCTGCAGCCTTTTTACAGCGACTATGACTTCGTATCAGTAGAAGCGGAACCCGTCAGCCAAAACGTCTTTTCGCGCGGGTTATGCCTCCCGTCCGATGTCAAGATGACTGAAAAAGAACAGAAAAAAGTGTGTGATGTTTTGCTTGATATGTTCTGAGGGTTTACATGTATCGTAAATTCGGAAAGCGCTTGTTTGATGTTGTCGCAAGCATGTTCGCACTAGTGTTGCTATCACCGTTGCTTGTTACTGTAGCTATTATTGTTCGGGTCAGACTTGGCACTCCGGTTTTTTTCAGACAAGAACGCCCGGGACTCTTCGGAAAAGTATTCAGGATTTACAAATTCCGGACAATGTCATATAATGTTGATGAAAAAGGCGAGTTATTGCCGGATGAGTTGCGGCTAACGCCGCTCGGCAAGAAGCTCAGGTCAGCGAGTCTGGACGAGCTACCGGAACTGTTGAACATCCTAAGAGGCAATATGAGCCTTGTAGGGCCGAGGCCTCTGCTTGTGCAGTATCTTCCCCTGTATAGCAAGGAACAGTCGCGCCGGCATAATATACGCCCCGGTCTTACGGGGTATGCGCAGATAAAAGGACGTAACGCGATCACATGGCAGGAGAAGTTTATATTTGACTGCTGGTACGTTGACAATGTAAGCTTTTGGCTGGACGTCAAGATCATCTGCGCTACTGTAGTAAAAGTCTTCTCCCAAAGCGGCATAAACTCTGAGTCAAGCGCGACGATGGAGACATTCACAGGGAACCCGAGTGAGTAAGAACGAAGTGTTATCATTCTTTCGTCAAAAGTACATTAAGAGCCTTGTATTTCCGATAAAGTTTTCAGATAATATAAACGGATCGCTTATTGCGCGCAATAGCAGCGATTACGAAGACTTTTTTACAATAGAGAAAGATGATGTAACACAACAGATTAATAACGCTAAAGAGTTCCTAACAGCAATTGAGACATATTTAGCGTCTTTTTTTTGAGTTAGTGGAGTCCGAAAAATGCTTTTAGCGATTTATGGTTCAGGCGGGCTGGGTCGGGAAGTGCTGGACCTGGCAAAAGCAGTTAACAAGACCGCGGAGGTCTGGGACAGATACGTCTTTATTGACGATGCTAAACCAGAACCAGTAGTCAGTGGAACAGTTGTATTGACGTTCGAAGAGTTTGAAGCGACTTTCAATCCTGCCTCTGCTAAAGTGGTTGTAGCGGTCGGAGAACCTCAAATACGGCATATGCTTCGGGATAAAATTGCATCAAGCAACTTCGCATTACAGACACTTGTTCACCCCGGCGCATTCATTGGAACGGATACGTGTATTGGTGAAGGCTCAATCGTTCAATATGGATGCTTTGTGTCGTGCAACATCAATATTGGAGCGAATGTTCTGCTCCAACCAAACGCCAGTGTTGGTCATGATTGTGAAATTGGCAGCGACGCGGTGCTCTCGACGTATACTTCGGTATCCGGGGTCTGTAAAATTGGTGAAAGAACATATATTGGCGTAAGTGTTCCGATAAAAGAACATATATCAGTTGGAGCTGACACGATCATCGGTATGGGCTCTGTTGTATTACGAGATATACCGGGCAATGTAGTCGCTATAGGGAACCCCGCAAGACCGATGAGAAATAATGACAATGGGAGAGTCTTCAAATAACTGAAGAGGATATTTATCCATGCTACAAGGAAAGGTCGCTCTCGTAACAGGCGCTGCCAGGGGTATTGGCAAAGTAATAGTCGAGTTGTTTGCAAAAAACGGAGCTATTATTTATGCAAACGATATCCGTGGAGAATTGCTTCGCGAAACATCAACCGATATTGCGAACAAGTACAACGCGGAGATCATTCCGCTTGAGTTTGACGTAACTGACGTAGGCGCGCAAAAAGATGCATTCCAACATATATGGAAAGAGCGTAAACGGCTTAACATTCTTGTTAATAATGCCGGGCTTGCCCTATCAGCGCTGATCGAGATGAATTCTAAAAAAGATGTGGAGCGCAACTTTGCGGTAAACGCAATAGCAATCATTGAAATGACGCAACTTGCGACCAAGTTGATGAAACGTAATGAAGTAGTAAATAACTCCAGGGGTACTATCATTAATATAAGTTCAATAGCGGGAACGCATGGCAATCGAGGACAGATTGCTTACTCTGGCTCCAAAGCTGCTGTCATCGGTATTACTAAATCGACTGCAAAAGAACTATCTGAGTTCTTCATCCGTGTAAATGCTGTGGCGCCGGGACTGATACAAACTCCAATGCTTGAAGAAGCGCTATCACAGAATGTTATTGACGACTATGTAAAGAATTCTGTTGGGATGCATCGGGTCGGAACAGCGCAGGATGTAGCGCACGCAGTGTTGTTTTTTGCGGCTGATGTGTCTAACTATATTACCGGACAGGTATTAGGCGTGGACGGTGGATATGTCCTATGAGTAAAGCAGTTTTCATTACCGGGACGTCACGTGGTATCGGCAAAGCCACGGTTAGAGTGTTCGCTGAAAATGGGTGGAACGTCATTGCTCACGCCAGAACGTGTACGGATCAGTTTGGGGAGTATTTAGTGGAACTTGCCTCGTTGCATAAGGTCACAATAACACCAGTGTACTTTGACATGCTCGATTCTGAGGCAATGAAAGGATGTATCAGCGAACTGAAAAAAGAAAAGGTCACTATTGACGCGTTAGTGAATAACGCGGGTATTGCCCACGGCAGCCTATTCCAAATGACGCCGATTTCAGCAATTAAGGATGTGTTTAACACTAACCTCTTTGCCCACATGGAACTGACGCAGCTTGTTCTGAAAATCATAGCAAAAGAAAGTGCGTCAATAACGAATATAGCGTCAGTTGCAGGAATTGATTTCAGAAGTGGCAACTCCGCATATGGTGTAGCAAAAGCCGCTATGATTGCATGGACAAAAGTGTTGCAAGCAGAGTTGCGAGGAAGAGTCCGGGTAAATGCAGTTGCGCCTGGTTTGACCGAAACAGATATGGCTCTGGAAATGGAAGAAAAACTTCAGGCGATCACACTAAGCCGCGCTGTGATAAGCAGGCTAGCAAAACCAGAGGAAGTAGCAAAGGCGATTTACTTCCTGGCGTCTGACGAGGCGTCATTTATAACGGGGCAAGTGCTTAAGGTCGACGGAGGGGGGGGCTATATAGATTGATTGATGATCTGTTTACCTCCGCAATGGATGTAAGACGAAATATACTTAGCCTCGCAGCAAAAGCAGGAGCGGAGGGGAAAGGTGCTCACATTGCGCCATCGCTCTCAATAGTCGAAATACTAACTGTTCTATTTTCAAAAATTATGCGTCCACAAGATAAATTCATTCTCAGTAAAGGCCACGGTGGTCTTGCGTACTACGCGGCGCTGAAAGAAGCAGATGTCATCACCGATGCGCAGCTTAGCTCATTTGAGAGTGATGGTGGAGACTTTCCAGGTCAACCTTCAAAAAGTGATGAAAGCCACGTTGTTTTCTCAAGCGGTAGTCTGGGTATGGGGTTTTCTTATGCATGCGGGCTTGCACTTGCGGCGAAAAAGAGTAACGAAGACAAGATGGTATATGTACTTCTGGGGGACGGCGAGTTAAATGAAGGCTCCAACTGGGAAGCAGTCATGTTTGCAAAACAGCAGAAGTTGAGTAACCTGGTTGCAGTTGTCGACTTCAACGCAATGCAATCAGATGGTAGGACTGCTGAAATACTTGATGTTGATTTGGAAAGTGTATTCCGGGCTTTTGGGTGGCAAGCGAGTCTTTGTAATGGGCATTCCATCAACGAATTATCAACTGCTTTTGAATGTTCTGAGGATGAAAGACCCAGAGTCATTCTGGCAAGAACAACAAAAGGTAAAGGTGTATCATTTATGGAGAATAATAACACATGGCACCATAACCGGTTAAGCAACGAGCAGTATCAGACCGCTATCGGAGAGGTTGATCGTGCTTGAGTATAAGCCGTCAGAACTACGAACGCTTTCAATGCTCGGTCAGCGCGGAGTGCTGGGGATCACACTAGACAGGCTCGCAAACGATGACAACAGGATCCTTGCACTGTCTGCGGATTTGAGGAACACCTCCGGGCTTGAAAGATTTGCGAGCAACCACTCTGAAAGATTCGTGAATGTAGGTATTGCAGAGCAAAACCTGATTGGTGTCGCAGCAGGCTTTGCTGACAGCGGATACTGTGTGTTTGCAACGACATTTGCAGAGTTCGCATCGTTAAGAGCTTGTGAGTTTGTACGGCACTTCATGGGATATATGCGATCACCTGTGAAACTGGTTGGTTTCGCAGCCGGCTTTGCGATGGAGTTCTTTGGCAATACCCATTATGCTATAGAAGACGTAGCAGCGCTGCGGGCTATTTCTAATCTAACGATCATATCACCAGCCGACGGACTTGAAACCGCCAAAGCAGTAAAGGCGCTGACCAGTTATGACCTACCAGTCTACCTAAGGCTCACAGGTTCGATTAATTTACCGATCGTTTACAAAAATGATTACGATTTTCGGATTGGCAAAGCAATCAGGTTGCGAGAGGGAACAGACATTTCAATAGTTGCTTGCGGAAGCATAGTATCAAACGCCCTCGATACAGCGATACTTCTTGAAAACGATGATATCAGTTGCGCTGTTGTGAACATGCATACGATAAAGCCGTTGGATACTGAGATACTCGACGAGTTGTTGGGTAGCAAGCTCATTGTTACAGTTGAGGAACATAGCACCATCGGAGGTCTGGGAAGTGCGGTTGCAGAATACATATCCGGGAGGGAAAACGCACCGAAACTGGTGAAACTTGGAGTATCACAAGGGTACAAAAAGGCAGGTAGCTATAAATACATGCTTGAGCAAAACGGTCTCTTGCCTGAGCAGATTGCGAATGCTGTGATATCTGGGATTGACCTGCTGAAAGTTAAGCAATAATTGAATTAGCACAGAAGTGAAGTGTAATGATATATCGTTAATTAATCAAAGAATATGGAGAACGAGTGTGTCTAATCTGGATAAGTACATAAATGCGTTTATTGAATGCCTGGAAGTTACTGAAGATCAGCTCGCTGGACTCAAGTATCAAGACGTCCCCGGATGGGACAGCATAGGGCACATGTCACTCATCGCTGCCTTGGAAGAGCTTTTTGATATAATGATGGATACCGATGACATTATTGATTTCAGTTCATATGAAAAAGGCAAGGAAATACTGGGGAAGTATGATGTGGAATTTTGAGAGATTCAATTCAAACATCGCCTTTATCGACGAAACCGGCGAAGAGACCACATACTCCGGGTTACAATCAGCCTGTAGTACGCTGGTTTCACACATGCACGGTCGGTCGCTTTCATTCAACTTATGCACAAACGAAAAAGGTTCCGTACTCGGCTACGCAGCCTTCATTGATCGCAGGATTGTTCCGCTATTACTTGACGCAACTCTGGATAGAGGACTTCTGAACTCGTTGATCAATCGCTACAAACCTGACTATATTTGGTTGCCGGAGCATATGAAAACCGACATTCCTGATTGTTCAGAGGTATGCGCAATATGGGGTTATACATTATTGAAAACGCCTCATAATAGTGAGTTTCCACTTTTTGACGAGCTTGCACTACTTCTCACTACGTCTGGTTCCACTGGTAGTCCGAAGCTTGTTCGTCAGAGCTATAAAAACATAAAGGCAAACACAGAGTCCATAGTTGAGTATTTGAAACTTGTCGCTAATGAGCGGCCTATGACCACTATGCCGATGAGCTATACATACGGGCTTTCAATCATAAACAGCCATTTATGGGTTGGAGCGTCTATAATACTCACGCAAAAAACGCTTATGCAAAAGGAGTTCTGGCAGCAATTCAAAGATTACGAAGCGACTTCTTTCGGTGGAGTCCCATATATCTACGAAATGCTGGAAAAACTACGTTTCTTCAGAATGGATCTTCCCAAACTCCGTACGATGACACAAGCCGGCGGAAAGCTTTCTCCGGAACTGCACAGAAAGTTCGCTGAATACGCACAGGACAGCGGAAAGAATTTTATTGTTATGTACGGCCAGACTGAAGCCACTGCGCGGATGTCTTACCTACCCGCTGGTAAATCGCTCGAAAAGTACGGTAGCATGGGGATAGCTATTCCCGGTGGTGAACTGAGCCTGATCGATGTCGACGGAAGTGAAATTGCGCAAGCAGATATAGTCGGCGAGCTAGTGTATAAAGGCGATAACGTGACTCTTGGTTATGCAGAAACTGGTTCGGATTTGATTCATGGTGATGAGCGTGGAGGCGTTTTAGAAACAGGAGACATGGCAAAGCGTGACACAGACGGGTATTACTACATAACCGGACGAAAAAAGCGTTTTCTAAAAATCTATGGGAACAGGATAAATCTCGACGAGATTGAAGGCATACTGAATGAGGCTTTTCCGGATATGGAGTGCGCATGTGGCGGCGTAGACGATATGATAACTATTTATTGTGTCAATCCCGGAGCTGTGGAGGGCATAGTGAAGTTTGTTACAGGGAAAACAGGGCTCAACCATGCTGCTTTCCAAACAGTAATCGTTGAGAAAATACCGCGAAATGAAGCCGGGAAAATCATGTACAGTGAGTTGAATAGCCATGACAATGAATGAGCTCCTGCAAATACCGCCGTTTTCTCTTGATAAAGCTCAGAAAGAAGAGATAATTACTGCAAGATTGCTTGAGTTGTCAAAGCATCATATTAACAATTGCCCTGAATATGCTGCAATGATGCGTGCGATAGGGTTTCGAGCGGATAGTTGCGACAGTTATTATGATATTCCTTTTTTACCTGTGAGCCTCTTTAAGGAGCTGAATCTGAAAAGCATACATCAGGAGGACGTTTTTAAGGTTGTGACATCCTCAGGCACCACAGGTCAAGCAGTATCAAAGATATTTCTTGACAGGAACGCTGCGGGCATACAGCAAAAAGTATTGGTGAAAATCGTTTCGGAGTTTACAGGTACTGCTCGTATGCCCATGCTGATCATTGACAGTCCGTCTGTAATCAAGGACCGCGCGATGTTTTCTGCTCGTGGTGCAGGAATTTTAGGTTTTTCTATTTTTGGTTCTGACAGGGTTTATGCCCTAAATGATAATATGGAAATCGATATCCAGTCAGTTAGAGCATTTATTGACAAGCACAAGGGTAAGCGTATATTACTTTTCGGGTTCACATTCATGGTTTGGCAGCACTTTTATAAGGAGTTGCTCAAGAACAATTACAGACTCATTTTGGTCAACGCTGTATTGATACATGGCGGCGGATGGAAAAAACTTGACAATGAGTCAGTTTCAAAACAAGATTTTAGGAGCCATCTGACCGCTGTTTGTGGACTTGCCGGAGTTCACGACTATTACGGAATGATTGAGCAGACAGGCTGCGTTTACATGGAATGTGAACATGGACACCTGCACTCCAGCATATTCTCTGACGTTATAACTCGACGTCATGAAGACTTTTCGCCATGTGATTTCGGCGAGCCCGGAATTATCCAAGTCGTCTCCACGTTACCGGAATCGTATCCCGGTCATTCATTACTTACGGAGGACGAAGGGATTATTCTTGGTGAAGATAACTGCCCTTGCGGGCGAAAAGGTAAGTACTTCATTGTCAACGGTAGATTGAAAATGGCAGAAATTCGGGGGTGCAGCGACACTTATGCAGTTGCAGGATAGTTTAGATTATATAATAAACGCAAGGCCGCTAGAACCTTTTGACGATCGTGTTCTAGACTTCTTTAACGACTTATCAAAAATACTCACGAGAGTTCGCGAATATTCTGAAGTAGCGACATTTGGGTTCTGGTGCAGGAAAGCGTCACTGCTTAATGAAAAGAAAAAATACGATGATTTGGATTCGAGACTGGGCAGAGGTATTGTTTTTCACTCAACCCCGTCGAATGTCCCCGTAAACTTCGCGTTCAGTTTAGCGGCAGGATTACTTGCTGGGAATGCTAACATAGTAAGACTTCCCGGTAAGGACTTCGAACAAGTGACTATCATCGTGGATGCTGTGAATGAGCTGCTGACTGACAGGTATCCGTGGTTAAAACCATATATCTGCTTCGTGAAGTACCCACCTGATAAGGAGCAGCATGATAAGTACTCTTCCGTTTGTGATGTGCGGATAATCTGGGGCGGCGATGAGACAATTAGGGAACTGCGTCAGTCACCATTGAAACCGAGGGCTTCTGAGATCACTTTCGCCGACAGGTACTCAATAGCAGTTATAAATGCAGACGAGTATATAAAGGCACAGGACAAACCAGCAATTGCACAAGCTTTCTACAACGACACGTATTTCTCAGATCAAAACGCATGTACAGCACCGAGAATCGTTTTTTGGATAGGCATAAATAAGGAAGAGGCAAAAGAAGTCTTTTGGGAAAGCATCCACACATTGGCGATAGCTAAATATAAATTGGCGCCAATCCAGTCGGTTGGTAAGATTGCAGCGTTTTATAAAGCAGCAGCAAGCAATGTTGTTTCGCTCGTAGGTACTGAAGATAACTATGTGACTCGAGTTACAGTTTATAATGCTGATTATGAGCTAATGCGTTTTAGACACAACAGCGGCTTTTTCTTCGAGCAAGACATTAATAGACTGGAAGACATACTGCCTGTATGTAGCGAGCGTTTGCAAACAGTAGTATACTACGGTGTTACAAAAGAAGAACTAACAGTGTTTTTTAGTGAGTGCAAGCCGAAAGGCATCGACCGTGCAATTCAGATGGGGAAGTCCATGGACTTTTCTATGATATGGGATGGCTATGATTTGATAAGGCAATTATCAAGGATAGTTGTAGTGGAGTAAGTAGTGTAGGCGTACCGGCGCGGATAATAAAGTGAACATCATGTGTGAAATAAATCGTTACAAGAGAAGAATACTAATACTGACAAACGTAGGCGCCGGCTTATATAAATTTCGAAAAGAACTACTAGAACGGCTGATCAATGAAGAGTTCGATGTAAGTTTCTCATGTATATGGGATGAGTTTGTGCCGCTGTTGGAGAAACTTGGATGTAAGTATATTTCAACTCCTTTCAACAGACGTGGGAAGAATGTTATTAGCGATATCAGACTTTTTATCCGGTATTATGCTATCATTAAGGTTCGCAAACCTGACGTTGTACTAACATATACGATTAAGCCTAACATTTATGGAGGAATAGCAAGCAGAATAAAAAAGATTCCTTATATTGTGAATATTACGGGATTAGGAACAGAACTCCAGAATGATAACCTGATTCGCAAGAGTATCGAGTCCATGTATCGAGTGTCACTTAAAAAGCCGGCTTGCGTTTTTTTTCAGAACGCGACGAACAGGGAGTATTTCATTAAGAATAAACTCATTAGCGAAGATATTAAAACAGAAACAGTACCCGGTTCGGGAGTTAACACAGACCAATTTAGTTATGCAGATTATCCAAATAGCGATGGCGCGAATTGCTTTGTGTATATTGCACGCATAATGAGAGACAAGGGAATACAAGAATTGCTGGAAGCAGCAAAAGGAGTAAAAGCGCTATATCCGGGTACAATTTTCAATCTGGTCGGCGGGTATGACGAGAATTATAAACAGCTGATCAAAGAATATGAAGACAACAACATTATTAAGTATCACGGTGAGCAGAACGATATACGAGAGTATATTATAAGCTGCCATGCAATCATTCATCCGTCATATCATGAAGGCTTATCAAATGTGTTACTGGAAGCTGCAGCAACCGGACGCCCGATACTTGCCACAAATGTTGCGGGATGCAGAGAGACTTTTGATGAAGGCATAAGCGGGTTTGGGGTTGAAGTAAAAAGTGCAGAAAGCCTGCGAGATACGATAGTGAAATTTATCAGCTTACCGCATGAACAAAAAGCTGCAATGGGTATAGCCGCTAGAAAAAAAGTTGAAAGAGAATTCAACAGGAGCTTTGTTGTCGATAAGTATTTTGAAGCTATAATGGAGGCAGTTAAGACTTGAGTTTATACGATAAAATCGTTGATAGACAAGAGAAAATCTCAGTTATCGGCTTGGGATATGTCGGGCTTCCAATCGCAGTTGCATTCTCTTCAAAGGCGGATGTCATCGGATATGACATTAATAAAGAGAAAATTACTTTGTATGCCAAGGGAATCGACCTCACAAATGAGATTGGCAGCGACACTCTGAAAGAAGCGGTTATAACATTCACTTCGGATGAAACTGCGCTAAAAATGGCAAGATTCCATATTATTGCAGTGCCAACGCCAATAAACGCGGACAAAACGCCTGATCTTACATCAATAGTTGAAGCTAGTAAAACTGTTGGTAGAAATCTTGTGAACGGCTCAATAGTGGTGTATGAGTCGACTGTTTATCCGGGCTTAACGGAGGAAATTTGCATCCCTATTCTTGAACAGACCTCAAATCTTATATGTGGGAAAGATTTTAAAGTTGGATACTCTCCCGAAAGAATCAATCCGGGAGATAAAGAGCACCGGTTCGAAAATATTACAAAAGTTGTGTCAGGCATGGATACAGAGACATTGGATACAGTAGCGAAAGTGTACGAACTGGTAGTGAGTGCAGGTGTTTATCAGGCAGAGAGCATTAAAATAGCGGAAGCCGCTAAGGTTATTGAGAACAGCCAGCGCGACGTTAATATTGCTTTCATGAATGAGTTGTCAGTTATTTTCGACCGGTTAGGCATTGACACTAGCGCTGTATTGAATGCTGCGGGTACAAAATGGAACTTTCTGAACTTCAAACCAGGGCTTGTCGGCGGACACTGTATAGGTGTCGACCCGTATTACCTGACATACAAAGCGGCGCAAGAAGGATACTCTGCGCAGGTCATACTTGCCGGAAGACGTATTAACGATGGTATGGGGAAGTATATTGCTGAGAACACTATCAAGCAGATGATACGCGCAGGTAACGTAATTGCTAAGGCGAAAGTTGCGATTTTAGGATTTACGTTTAAGGAAAACTGTCCTGACACGCGCAATACCCGCGTTATTGATATTGTGAATGAATTGAGCGAGTATGGCATATCGTCACTGATAGCGGATCCGATAGCGGACAAGAATGAAGCCATGCTTGGGTATGGAGTCGATATTGTTGACGTCAATTGTGTTTCAAATGTAGATGCAGTTATTATCGCAGTTGCGCATAATGAGTTCTGTTCTCTCAAAGAACAGGATTTTAATAATATGTATGCGGATGTAGCGAACAATGCCCGCGTTCTTATTGATGTAAAAGGGATATTATCTGGAGAGAAGTACTCGGGATTAGGTTATCACTACTGGAGGCTCTGATTTGGGATATAAGGATATACGATTTGACAGCGGAACCAGGTTTTTAGTGACAGGTGGCGCAGGATTTATCGGCTCCAACTTATGCGAAGCGCTGTTGGAGATGGGTCATAGTGTTCGTTGCATCGACAACTTTTCAACTGGAAAAAACGAAAACATCGAGTCTTTCCGGAGTGATCCTCGGTTTGAGTTGGTTGAAGGAGACATACGCGACTTATCTGTTTGCATAAAGTCATGTGAAAATATGGACTACGTGTTACACCAAGCTGCATGGGGTAGTGTTCCAAGGAGCATCGAAATGCCTTTATTGTATGAAGAGATCAATGTCAAGGGAACACTAAACTTGATGGAAGCCGCGAGGCAAAGTAACGTCAAGAAATTTGTCTACGCTTCGAGTTCATCGGTTTATGGTGATAGTCCAGAGTTGCCGAAACGTGAAGGTAACGAAGGAAAAGTGCTTTCACCATATGCTTTGACAAAAAAGGCAAACGAAGAATACGGACGATTATATTTCGAACTCTATGGACTGGAAACGTATGGATTAAGATACTTTAACGTGTTTGGTAGACGGCAAGACCCGGACGGACCATATGCAGCGGTAATACCTAAATTCATCAAGAGCCTGCTTAATGATGAAGCTTCCGAAATATACGGAGATGGCGCGCAGAGCAGGGATTTTACGTATATCGACAATGTAATTGAGGCAAATCTGAGGGCGTGCCTGGCTCCGGCTGACTGCGCGGGGCAGGTTTTCAATGTGGCTTGCGGAGGGCAGGAGACGGTGCTTTCGTTGTATGATACTCTGTGTGATCTGCTCGGCAAAAAGACACCGACTGTATTCAAACCGGACAGACATGGAGATATCAGGCATAGTAACGCCGATATTAGTAAAGCGCGGGAAATGCTGGAATATACGCCGCAATTTAATTTTAGCAGCGGGATCAGGTTGTTTGTTGATTGGTATAAGAGTACGCATGGTTAATATAGCGAGAGCAGGATATGAGAATACTTCAAGTTATTAGTTCGCTTGCAGGCGGTGGCGCAGAACGTTTGGTTGCGCAGATAGCGCCTCTAATAAACGAAACTGAAGCGCTATGCGATGTATTAACACTGTCCGATAGTAACGCTATATATCTTACTTCTTTAAAAGAAAAAATAGCAGTTCACATATCACCATATAAAAATCGAAATGATATTCGTATACTGTTTTTTATTATCCGATTAGTCAAGTATGGTAAATATGATATTGTCCATGCGCATACCTTTCCCGCTATTTACTGGACTTCGTTAGCGGCGCGTTTTGTAGGACGAAAGGTTAAATTTCTGATGACTGAGCACAATACACATAACAGGCGAAGAGAAAAAATTCTGCTAAAGCCATTGGAAAAATATATATACCGCAGATATGACACAGTCATTTCCATAAGTGAAGAGACAAAGAAAGCTCTTTTGCAATGGCTGAGTCCACGGAAAGCGCATAAGTACATTGTGATAGAAAACGGGATAGATATTAAGTCATTTAGGAACGCAGAGCCTCTAGCAAGAGAAGCATTAGATGTTCCAAACGAATCGGTTATTCTGGGGATGGTCGGTAGTTTTACCAGGCAAAAAAACCACGAAACGCTCGCTAACGCACTGGCTTTACTGCATGAAAATGTACATATTATATTTCTTGGCGAAGGTTCGTTATTTGATAGTATTGTCGAACTAACTAAAACGCTGGATGTATATAAACGATCGCATTTCCTTGGTTTTCGGACTGACGTTGCGAGTTTAATGAAAGCTGTTGATATAGTCGTGATTCCGTCACTATGGGAAGGTTTTGGCTTAGTTGCGGCGGAAGCTATGGCTTGCGGTAAACCAGTTGCCTGTTCTGATGTTCCGGGGTTACGTGAGGTTGTCGGTGACTGTGCGGTGCTGTTCGACCCCAATAATGCGAAGGATATCGCAGAAAAAATAACCTTGCTGATAAATGATAAACAGTTATCCTGTTATAACGTTACGCAAGCATCGACCCACGCAGAGAAGTACAGTATTGAAAGTATGACGGAAGAATACATAAAGGTTTATTCAAGGTATCGTGACGATGAGTTCAAAAAAAATACTACTTGTTTGTGATTTCTATTATCCAAATGCGACTTCAATAGGTGTTTGCACCCATAAAGTTGCTAAAGCATTACAATACCACAGCAATGAGGTTCAGGTTCTAACCTTTGGGGACTGTAAGGATGGTAACCAAGGCGAATATGACGGAGTTAATTATTTTTGCATAAAGAAAAGGTTCCATGAAAGATGTATCGATTTGGGGAAGAAAACAGGCGGGGTTACAGGAAGACTAATTATCAATATTGGAAAACTCAAGTGTCGCTTATGGCAATTGCTATGGTTTCCGTTTTTTAGAATGGACAGCCTAATAGTTCCTCTAAGATACTACTGGGCTATATCAAAATTGCACGTTAGAAATAACTACGATATGATTGTTGCTACGTATAATCCATTTGAGGGGATGCTTGCCTCTAAATGGTTCAAGAAAAGACATACTAATGTGTTTTTGTGTTTATATATTTTAGATACTCTTACAGATATTGGAAAGACAAGATTTATTTCTGAGAAGTTAAATGATAAAATGGGATGGCGATGGGAAAAGAAGATATTTCCGTGGTGTGACCAGATAATTAACTTACGTTGTCATGAGGAACACCACGCACAAGAACGCTACGATCTATTCCGTAGCAAAATGGTGTATTCGGATATTCCGCTATTGGAAGAGAATAATAACATTGGTGGGTATTTTGATTCTGAGCACACACATTTTGTTTATACTGGAAGGTTGCTTAAGACTCGTTCTTCTGCATATTTGCTATCGCTTATTGAGGTTGTTAGCGCAACTAAACCTTATGTTCTCCACTTTTTCAGTTCAGGTGATGAGGAAGACTTAATAAAGCATTATGAGAAGAAGACGAGTTATAAAATCATAGGACACGGTATTATTCCGCATTCACAAATCTCCTTAATTCTAAAAAGTGCAGACGTTCTTGTCAGTATCAGCAATTCCGCAAGTGAAAAGATTACATCAAAGATCTTTGAATACATAAGTACGGGAAATCGGATTGTACACTTTCAAAAAGATGACTCAGATCCTGCTATTAATTATTATCAAAAATACTCTAATGTACTCGTTCTTAATGAGAATGATTCTCAGGAAAAAAGCATTAATGCGCTGGTATCATTTCTTAAGGCGCCCAACATGAAAATTGAGTTTAATGTGCTAGAAAAATCATTCGTAGAAAATCTTCCGTCCTATACAGCAGATTTAATAATGGGAAGTCTTATGAAGGCGGACTAATGAAAAGCGGCTTGTTCCTGGTTGATGCTCATGGGACGCTGCTGTAATCAGGTTTGAGAATAGGAACAATCATGTTATTAACAGTCTTCACACCAACATATAATAGAGGTTATACACTTGACAATTTGTATCATTCACTTCAGAAACAAACACGCTTTGATTTTGAATGGCTAATAGTTGACGATGGTTCAACTGACAATACAGAGTTTCTCGTTGCTGTATGGCAGAATGAAGGAAACCCCTTTCAAATACGGTATATTAAGACACAAAATTGCGGGAAATCTATGGCTCATAACAGAGGTGCGGCGGAAGCGCGCGGTGATTTGTTTATTAATGTGGATTCCGATGACTGGTTAGTAGCATCCGCTGTTGAGGTAATACTTGATACATGGTCTTCAATAAAGGATTCCAACATATCAGGAATGATAGCGTTCAGAGGTTTCTCAGACGGAGCGCAAAGAACGATAGCAGGCGATGCTCCCAGTGATATAGATACTTTACTCAATTTTTTTACAAAGTCAAAACTTAAGGGTGAGATGTTGTTCATTTTAGTTACTGATCACTTAAAGATGCATATGTTTCCAGAATTCGAAGACGAAAAATTTGTCCCTGATGGGTATCTATATATTGATATGTTCGGAAATGAAGAGCAGTTGTTGCTTATAAGGCAGGTCCTCTATTTGAGCGAGTATCTCGATGATGGCATGACTAAGAGTGGTTTTAAGAATCTAACTAGCTCTCCACTGGGATATAAGGCTTATTGTTATAAACGTATAGAATGGCACAAACGGTTTATTGACAAGTTCGTTGATGCGATTAGGCTTGACGCAGTTTTGTTGTTTTTATCAGGTAAGAGCAAGCATGAAATATTCAAAAGCAGTCTTTTATTAATTGCATTCCCCATTGGTTTTGCTATGTATGCAAAAAGGTTTAGGAAATGGAAAACGTGATACGTATGATCTTTTTATTAGGCGTTGACTGGTCACACGCTTAACTATTAAGATTTCCTACATGTAGTTAATGGTATTAATATATCTATATGCATTCGATAGGTGCTTTAAATGCTGAATAGTCTATCAACACAAGAAATCTCGTTTTGGGAAAAAGCCTTTGTGCTATGGATTCCGGCATATCAGATTACAAGTGCTTACGCATTTCCCCAAGTTCCGTATTTCACAGTCGGAGATATTGGGCTGTTTATCATTATATTAGTACTAAGCACTAAGATGTTGGTAAGTAGAAGAAGAGTTAAAGTTTTCGCTCCCGCGTTACTGATGCTGTTAATTAGCATTCCTTGGCTAATGTCAAGTCTTGTAGGTGGTTTTGACACATTTATGCGTATGTTACGCTTTATGTTCTCAATTTTCGTCGTGGCTTTCTTTGTACCAAACTTCTTCCATAAAGAATTAGTTATACCAATAATCAGAACAATCGCTGTTGTCTCGTCTTTTTTTGTTATTGGGCAGTTTCTCTTTGTGAATATTTTTGGGATATACTTATCAGGGAAAGTCCCTTACTTTGTTTCCAGTCCTTCTGCTGAGGTTATACTCGATACGCAGGGCAATATTGTTGAAATCAGACGCTTTTTTGCCTTTTTTGATGAACCTGCAAGCCTGTCAACTTTTTTAGCGATAGCATTAGTATGCGGGATATCAGAAGATAAACAAAAGCTAAAACGCTTCATTCCTGAGTTGTTGATGGTTATAGGAATATTTATCTCGCAGGCTACAACAGGGTTTGGATTATTAGTCATTATTTTTGGTTTTTGGTTGATGTATTCAAGCTGCAAAAAGGGCATATTATTAATAACTACGATTTCAATAGTTGTATTAGTAGAAGTTAAGTATGGTATTATTTCGAATATCCTTAAGCGTACAGTCAGCCTAACAGACTCAGGACTGAAACTTGGTTCTGCAATTATAGGGCGTGTTGCAAACTTTTCATCGGCTTTTAACATATCGCAACTTACGTTTCAGCAACTGCTCTTTGGAAGGGGAATGAATCGATTAACAGAGTTTATACCAGGTTGGGGTAAATGCTTTGTATACTTCGGTTTGGCAGGGTTGGTTTTGGTTATACTCATGTATTTATATTTGTTTCTATCTACAAAAGGATATGCACGTGTACTTACGGTTTGCTTAATTGCACTAAATTTCTTTGGTGATTACTTATTTGGTGTAACCCCTTTGTTTGTTTTGCCGTATATAATATCGTTATCAAGTAACAGAAACTCCAAATTGTACTTTACTCGAATAAACAAGTGCTTAACAAAATGTATACTAGATTAAGTGAATTATAGATTCTACAACACTAACTTATCTCGAAAGCACTGAATGAGTCAACCGACAAAATCAGTTACTGTAGTATCAGTATTAGTATTATGAAACTAAATTACTTACCCTTGTGAGTGAGATGAGTTCGCAGCGTACTATGATCATATATAACAAATTTCATTTCGACACACTCTGCATATCAAGAATTAATCAGACAGGGGTTTGTTTAGATAGACAATTATAGCTGCAGGAGAAATAATGTCAAGTAATGTAAAACAATGTCAAGAAAGCTATTAATGCCATTGAGGGTATGGAAGGTACTATCATTTACCTAGCATAGTGCACTTTTTTTAGACTAGATATAAGACCATTCGCTCCAGTCTTTGGTAAAGATAAACAGATAATTATAAAAAAATACTATAGTAAAAGCAAATGTTTCCCAATCCAACTCTCAGTATAGCCAAGCGCTCTTTATTATTGAGCAATTACTGCATACAGATGGAGGATTCTATGTTGAGGTAGGAGGTAACGATCCTGTTGAGTTAATTAACACATATGCTTTAGAAAAAATGGGATGGACAAGGATATCATTTGAACAAGTTACTTCGCTGTGCGATAAGTGGGAGAAGGTACGAAAACAAAGTGCTTTCCTTTTTTGATTGGGAATGAGGAGACATGGATCGATTTAACGAGGTTCATGAAGACAGCGGCGTTTTGTCAAGCGTTGCGGATACGTACGTCAGTACACGCCCGGTTCATACATTACTATAAGAGCAAATGCGAGAACTGGAAAACGTGGTTTCTAAGAATTCTATAAGTAGTGTGGACGTCGTTTTTATCGATGTGGAAGGCTTTGAATTTGAAGTAATCAAGGGGATAGATTTTAGCAAGGTGCAAATAAACTGCATATGCGTTGAAGCACCTTGTTTTGATAAAGTAACAAAAACAATAAGGCGCTATTTGTCAGATAAAGGGTTTACGCAAAAAGCCCACATTGGTAGCGACGATATATTCCAAAAGAAGGATTAGAATATGTTCACTAACAAAACCCTCCTCATAACAGGCGGTACCGGGAGCTTCGGTAACGCCGTGCTTGATCGTTTCCTGGAAACTGATGTCGCTGAAATCCGCATATTCTCCCGCGACGAAAAGAAGCAAGACGATATGCGCAGACAGTATAATAATGATAAAATCAAGTTCTATATAGGCGACGTGCGAAGTATTGACAGCATTCGAAATGCCATGTTTGGCGTAGACTATGTATTCCATGCAGCTGCGCTGAAACAAGTCCCGAGCTGCGAGTTTTTCCCAATGGAAGCAGTCAGGACAAATATTGAAGGCGCGGACAACGTGCTGACAGCCGGGATTGAAGCTGGAGTGCAAAAAATGATTTGCCTCTCGACTGATAAAGCTGCTTATCCAATCAACGCTATGGGAATGTCAAAAGCGATGATGGAGCGCGTGTTCGTCGCGAAGTCGCGGACGACGCAAAAAACAATGATATGCGGAACGCGATACGGGAATGTGATGTGTTCCCGCGGTAGTGTAATCCCGCTTTTCATAGAGCAAATAAAGAATAAAGTGCCCATAACGGTCACTGACCCATCGATGACTCGTTTCATAATGAGCCTTGATGAAGCCCTTGACTTGGTCTTGTTTGCGTTTGAGAATGGGACGGCTGGAGACATATTTGTACAGAAGTCGCCCGCGTGTTCGATAGTTGAACTTGCACAAGCTTTGAAAGAAGTGTTTTACGCAGACAACGAGATCAGGATTATTGGTATCAGGCATGGTGAAAAGACTTATGAAACTCTACTCACAAGCGAAGAAGCCACGAATGCGGTTGATATGGGCAACTTTTATAAAGTGCCCGCAGATACAAGAGACTTGAATTACGAAAAATACTTTGCTGAAGGCTCAAGCAAAGCGAACTTTATCGGTGAGTACAACTCAAATAACACAAAGCATTTGGATGTAGAAGGCATAAAAGAGAAGCTATTATCTCTGGAATATATACGAAATGAGATAGCCGTAAATTCTATCATGAGGGGTTAGTCTATTGGAAGGTATTATTATACATACAAAAACGCTACCTGAATCGCTTGTACGCCGAATAAAATGTGAAAGAGTAAGCGTGCATGAGGAAAATGGATCTATTGTTCTGAAAACAACTCAAGACGGTTTAATCGATAGTGAATAGTGCAGGAATACTTATATGAATGTTCTAATTACCGGAGCAAAAGGCTTTATAGGCAAAAACCTCATATCAGTACTCAGCGTCAGCAAGGAGCATACTATATTCCAGTATGACATTGATAGTGACACGGCGCTGCTTAGTGAGTACACAAAAGAGTGCGATTTTGTCATCCATCTTGCCGGAGTGAACAGACCGAAGGATGAAGCAGAATACACGTATGGAAATTTATGGTTTACAGAAACTCTGCTGGAAAAGCTGGCGACAGGCAGTAATAAGTCGCCTGTTTTGATGAGCTCATCGATTCAGGCGGCTATTGATAACCCGTACGGAAGGAGTAAAAAAGCCGCCGAAGAAACGCTGCTCCGATACTCGGAAACGAATAAAACGCTTGTGTACATTTATCGCCTACCTAACGTTTTCGGTAAGTGGTGCAGGCCAAATTACAACAGCGTCGTGGCGACATTTTGCCACAACATAGCAAACGGACTTGAAATAGCGATAAACGACCCGGACAGCGAGCTCAAGCTTGTGTATATAGACGATGTAGTAAGGAATTTCATAAACATACTAAATGCAAAAACTCAGTTGACAAGCAACTACTGCGAGGTCTTGCCAACATATACGACAAGTGTTGGAGAACTTGCTGAGTTAATACGCTCATACAAAGAAAACAGATATTTACTACATATCGCTGATATGTCTGATGAGTTCACAAAAAAACTCTATGCGACATACACAAGCTACCTGCCCACTGATATATTCAGCTATCCGCTAAAAATGAACACAGACGATAGAGGTTCGTTCACAGAGTTTCTCCGGACGCCAGACAGAGGACAGATATCGGTAAATATCTCGAAGCCGGGAATCACTAAAGGAAATCACTGGCACCAGACAAAAACAGAGAAATTCCTCGTCGTCAAAGGTAGCGGAGTTATCCGGTTTCGCCGGATAGGAACTGCTGAAGTAGTCGAGTATAATGTCAATGGTGAAAAACCGGAAGTGGTTGATATACCAGTGGGATACACCCATAACATTGAAAATACAGGAAACTACGATATGGTAACAGTAATGTGGGCTAACGAGCCGTTTGACCCGGATATTCCGGACACAATATATGAGAAAGTGTAGAAAACCAGATGACCAAACTAAAGCTCATGACTATCATTGGTACGAGACCGGAGATTATCCGGCTTTCAGCTTGCATTAAAGCGTGCGATAAGTATTTCGATCATATTCTGGTACACACGGAGCAAAACTGGGATTATACTCTAAATCAGGTATTCTTCGAGGATTTTGAACTACGCGCGCCTAACCATTATCTTGATTGTGCCGGAGCTAATTTAGGCGGAACACTGGGAAACATCCTTGAAAAGTCCTATTCGATTATGGAGTCAGAGAAACCAGATGCTCTTCTGGTATTAGGCGACACAAACTCCGCGCTTTCAGCTATCTGCGCTAAACGTCTTAAGATCCCAGTATTTCACATGGAAGCTGGAAATCGATGCTGGGACTGGAATGTTCCTGAAATGATAAATCGAAAGATAATCGATCATATTGCAGACATAAATATGCCGTATACTGAGCACGCCCGCAGATATTTGCTATCGGAAGGAATAGACGGTAAGACGATATTTGTAACAGGCTCGCCGATGCGAGAGGTTTATGAACAATACAAAGAAAGAATTGATGCAAGCGCTGTCATTGAAGAGTTAGGTCTAGAAAAGAATAAATATATAGTAGTCTCAGCTCATAGGGAGGAAAACATCGATAATAATACCAACTTTAATTCGCTTATGACAGCAATTAACCACATTGCGGAAAAATATGAACTGCCTGTTGTTTATTCAACCCACCCCCGTAGTAAGAAACTCATTGAAAACAGAGGTTTTAGGTTTCATCCTTTAGTAAGGAGTCTTGAGCCATTTGGATATATTGATTATAATAAACTGCAAAAGTATAGCTACTGCGTTTTATCTGACAGCGGTACTCTGTCAGAGGAAAGCGCTATTGCCGGGTTTCCGGGGGTTTTGATACGTACGTCCACTGAGCACCCTGAAGTGTTAGACGGAGGCACAATTGTGTTAGGAGGTATCACGGATAAAGATATCGAGCAAGCAGTCGCTATCGCTATTGAGATGTATAGAAATGGAGAGACTGGCACAATTCCACATGATTATTCAGATGCGAATGTATCGACAAAAGTTGTGAAAATCATTCAAAGCTATACAAGCATTATTAATAAAACTGTCTGGATGAAATAATTAACTGTGAGAACCCTTAATGAACAAGATAACTAAAGCGATTTCGGCAGTATCAGTACTGCTTATCATTGTTAAACTTTTCGGATTCGTCCGCGAGATGGTCGTCGCGGCATATTTTGGCGCGACTTATCAGACCGACGCATACAATATGGCGATTCAAATCATCGGATTCTCGACTGCAATTATCTCTGCTGGCGTCGCAACGGTCATCATCCCGATGTATAACCACAGGCGTATTCAGCGCTCACAGGAAGAAGCGGATTCATTCGCGAGCAATATACTGTGGGTCACTTCTCTGTTTTACATTGCTTTGTCGGTTATTGGTATAGTCTTCGCACCGGTAATAGTTAAAATATTCGCGCCGAGTTTCAATGGTGAAGTAGCTGCGCTGACCGTGAAGGTTGTAAGAATCCTTTTCATTTTTACTGTAGCTACTAACATAGCAAATTTTGTAATATCCATTCTAAAGATATATGACAGGTTTGCGATTACTGTTATTTCAGGCTTTCCATTTGCGATCTTCACGGTAATCATCACGGTATCTTTCGCTAAATATCTGGGGATATATGCGCTGGTAATCAGTTATGTGCTGTATTTGCTGACGCAAGCGTTTATACTAGTCTTATCTGTCA
>JGI24705J35276_12238551_pt1 | contig 26249 bp, 42 predicted proteins | sample TergutNt197P4_FD_35276 | JGI IMG/M metagenome (IMG submission 35276) | reverse complement strand
AAATGGGCCGCCAGAACGGGAGCAATGGCGGCCCGCCTCGGCGGCATCCCTGGAAAGGATACTCAAGCCGCGAGGCATGCCCGGTTATACGCGAGCGATCTTCGCAAACCTTGAATCGAATCGCTACAATGCGACCCGATTACGTGGTAAGCCAAAACTTACAAATGGAAATTGGAATCTAAGAGAACCTGCGGCAAGCCCTTGCCGCAGGTTGGGTCGTAGCGTCAGGCGTTGTTATACATCCACGAAAGATAGGCTGTTATGGCACTCGCTAACAAAAACACTGCACCGAAAAGGTCGACAGATGGCTTGGAAAGCAATGCAGAGACCTGGAGGGTGGCACCAATCAGCCCCAGCATGATGGATATCCGCAGGAAAGCCTTTGGTCTGGATTTTCGGCAGTTCTCGCAGTCGCAGTGATTTGTCATGGACATGCTCCCGTTGTAGTCCTGGTATGACGTTTGATTTGATGAACTTGCAGTCGCTGAGACGACTAAAAGATTTGCAAAGGGGGCATAACTCATTGTTCCTCCTACGCTAGGGATTTCATAAGTTCAGCGATGTGTAGGCGAGTTGTGCAGACACTGTATGCGGGAGCCGCGATTGCCCGCTCTTATTGGTTCTGCGAAAAATGGATTAGTTTTAAAAATATACCTGTTGTTCGCGACGTTCCCAGAGACTGAAAACTAATATACTGCTGGGCAGTGTTATCTTAGCTGCCAGTCACCCGGCGTCAAGAGCCAACATCAACCCACTAACAGATTTCTTCTAGCCCGTGAACACCGCCACCATCACCGGCGCTTTCGGCGTGATCCACCATGACCCGTCGTCATCGCCATGCAGGCCCGGAGGCCAGACAATCAGCTGGTCGGCCTTGAACGGCCGGAAGTCGTGCAGCCCGCAGCGCAGGATGCCGTTGTCATCGACCTTCGGCTCACTGCTCATTTTCAGCCAGTAATCGGAAAACTCGCCCTCGGCGATCTTGAGATGCCAGCGGTCGAGCGGCGTGAAGACGGCACGTAAGTAGTCTTCGATCGCCGCCCAGTCCTCATAGGCGACGATGCAGGCCGACCGTGCGATGTGCCGGCCCGTGGTGTCTTGCGTAGCGTAGAACATCCCCCAACCCACTTGCTCATTCGATCACCGTGCCCGCCTGCGCGTTGCTCGTGATGATCGACTCCATCTGCCTCTTGGTCGGGCGCTCACCGAGCACCCATGATCGCGTCACCCGCTCGCTCATCGACAGGTAGATGTCGATCTCCAAGATCCACACCGGCTGCCCGTTCTGCGGCCGGCGATAGCTCCACACCTTGCCGAATACTTCGATGTCCGCGTAATTCGGCACCGTGAACGGCGGCACATCCAAGGTGCATTCGATGCCGTTCCGGCGCAGTATGTCGCGGAGCGTGTCGTCTTCGGCTTCCTGGAATTGCAAGACACGCATCGGCTGACGCCCCAGGCCGTGAGCTATGCCAGCAACCGCGATTTCCCGCAAATCGGCCGAAAAATCCGTATTTTCCGAACAATCGGCACGATCCGGCGATGTTGCGGCGCAATATGAAGACCGGTAATATTCGACCGTCGTTTGCTGCATTATGTTTCCTTATCATAACATGATGTTTTCACGCGTTTTTCTGCCGAAAATCGTCCGACTTGACTCGTGCATATTATGCACCTCTAATAGTGCAGATAATGCACTAAAGAGAAAGCCTTAAACCATGCCTCGCAGTCTGTACCAAGACGCCACCGACCGAATCCTTGTCCATTTGAATAGCGGCAAGCTTCCCTGGATTAAGCCGTGGCGTGCCACCGCTGGCAGGAATCAGCCACATAACGCCGTGACGCGTAGGCCGTACAGTGGCGCTAACGTTGTAATGCTGTGGCTGAATTCAGGCCGTTTCACGGTTCCCGCATACCTCACCTATAAGCAGGCCAAAGAGCTAGGCGGCCACGTTCGCAAAGGCGAACACGGCACGGAAGTTTATTTTGTCAAGCAATGCCTGACAAAGCCGCAAGCCGATGACTCGGACGGCGACTCCGTTCGCGGCTATACGGTCTTGAGGTCGTACACGGTGTTCAATGTCGAGCAGTGTAACGACCTTCCGGAACGCATCACCGAACAGGAAGCGCCTAAGCCGCGCCACGGTGATGAACGTGACGCCACGGTCGACGAATTCATCAAGGCGACTGGCTGCAATTTCAAGGAAGTGAACGGCGACCGTGCTTTCTATAACCACGGACTCGACTTCGTTAACGTACCTCCATTCGAATCCTTCCGGTCAGCATCAGCCTTTTACGCTACTTCTTTTCATGAGCTAGGCCACTGGACAGGCCATGAAAAGCGGCTGGCTCGCGAGTTTGGAAAACGTTTCGGCGACTTGGCCTATGCCGCTGAAGAATTGGTCGCTGAATTAACAAGCGCCTTCCTTTGTGCGGAATTTTCCATCGACGGCGAAGATCGGCACGCTGCAGCCTACATCCAAGATTGGATTCGGCTGTTCAAGCATGATCCCAAGGCGTTCTTTACGGCTGCCAGCAAGGCGCAAGCCGCTGCCGATTATATGCGCGGCAAGGCGCTTGCTGATGACACCAAACAGGCAGCCTGAAAGGAGTCACGATAATGGATTTTGTTCGCGAAACACTGAGCAAGCTTTTGGAGCGTTGCGAGCTATCGAACGTCGTTCTTACGCTCTCCGAAATGCGCCGCGACGAAGCCAACACCATTAGCAATGGTGCACGTATTCGCCTTGCCTATGCAGCCACGGCGAAACAGTTGGAAATCGTGGCCTATCAAATTGGCGAAAGAGAGGAGTCCTAGAATGTTCCGCATGGTCAACAATCACAAGCGCACCGCGACCGTCGTCGAAAACGAAATTACTTGCATGTCTGATGACGGTTTCGATGAAATCTTGGATTGCCGTTTTGGTGTCGGTGCCAATGAAGACGATGCAGCCAGCTGGCTGCTCGCAAACGGTTATGAGGAATTCGATCCAGCTGCCGATTTGAAGGCAAAGGGATTCGTCTGGAATCCGAACCATGGCACCTATGAGAAGCCGCAACGCTCCGAAATGGAGTCCGATCTTCTCACCATGATTGAACAGCTGACCGATAGCTATGCAGTCAAGGCCATTGTTGGCGCGTTGGCGCAAGTCGTGTCCGATAAGGCGCAAGCCTTGGTTATGACTCCCAAGCGTCGACGCATGGTCGCACTCAATAAAGACGCTGTAGCGCTTGCCGCTACCGCATGGCGCATCAATTCAGACGAGCAGCAATAGGACAGCTGCCATCATGGCCACAGTTGACACCATAGAAGCCGGTCAATTCGGACCACGCTACAACCTAGACTCGGCCGGCTTGCGCAAGTGGCGCAAGCTGGCAAGCCACGGCAAGCGCCTTTCCAAAGAGCAGCGGCAAGCTTACGGCGATGCCGTTCATGCTGCTGTGCAGTCTGCACAGCGGCAAGCTTTGCGCCGCGCTGGCAATCCCTCGCATCCCTGCCAATGCGCTAGCGGCACATGGCACAATACAGGCGAAGCAATCCACAACGCCATACGCGCGCAACATCGCGCCGACTTGCTCGCGTATCCTGAAAAGGCAAGGCGCAACCGGACTCCCGAGCAGTGGAAAGAAATGTATGAGGCAGCAATGCAAGAGAAGAAAGCAAGAGCAAGCCAACCTGTAACCGTGACCGCGCCGCTACCTGTACCGGTACCGGCTCCCGTCATCGTTCTGACTCCCGTGACACCGACTCCGGCTGTACCGGTCAAGGCCGTCATCGTGCCGACAGCCAAGCCGGCAAAGCCACGCAAGCCGAAAGCCACGGCCAAGATCATTGAATTCCCGACCAAACCACACAAGCGAAGAAATGGAGATCCCGAAATGTTGTACCGCATACTTGACCGGCTTATGGCCAGCCATGAGTTAAGCGCGATCCTGGAAGCGTTATCCGAAATTTGCAGCGAAGACGCATCCGGACTCGAAGATGACGCGAAAGCAGCTGCTGCTCTGGCTGCCGATGCCAAGACGCTGGCAGCCGTGGCCAAGCGGATCAAGTCAGACGACGCGTTGGCGGCTTAACCGTTTCCACTTTGCGGCGCAAGCGCCGCAACAGGAAGCGGTTAGCTTCACAACGTAACGGATTCACAATGGCCAAACATCTATCAAAATGGTTCGGCGATGGCGTGCATCATGTCACTCGCCATTGTCACGACGACGCTTTGTATTTCGAGCACAAAGGCAGGTTCAACGGCATGGCGCGGTATATCCCGCACGTCAACCGCTATGTGCGCAACGGCAAGGAACACAAGAGCCTCGCTGCGCTCTTGCGTGCCGTGGTCGCTGAACAGCAAGAGAGTCGAACATGACTGCCAAATATCAATCTTGGCAATTGAGCAAGCGCCACCGAGTCGAGCCGATCGGCCGCAAGCAAGCCTGCCAGATTCTCAGGAAGTGGCGCAAGGAACCTTGCTGCTCTGTGCGCCGCATTGGTTTGCACGCCTATGCGTTGGATTTTCCCGACCTCAAAAGCGAATGGTGTCTAACCCTATCGCCAACGCTTAGAATTCGAACATATCCCGAGGAAAGGCCACATTATGAGTGATGAACAGGAATTCCCTTATGCTGTCGTCAAATTCGGCGATCTTAACCCTAAACAGACGATCGCCAAATGTGCCACCTACGATGCAGCGTTTACGCTGGCGATCGCGCTTTATATGCGAACGTTCGAATCGCAACGCAAATACATCATAGACGACCAAAAGTTTTGCATCTTGCGTGGTGATGAGGAGGTGTGGAATTGCCGCGATGACCAGACCAACGCGCTCTAACCGTTTCGACACTGTGGCGCATGTCGCCACAGCACGAAGCGGTTAGGCCGATCGTTTCACTAACTCGCAAGGTCAGCAATGAATCATCTCGCCCTTAAGGCTGCTCGGAGTCCCTGCCATGAGGCACGCAGGCCGAGTCGCGCGAATGTCTGGAGGCTTCCTATCGACGTTCAATTCGTCGCTAGCTCCCACCATGTTGGTTTGCTGCTCTCTTGCTACAAATCAGGACTCGAACATGAAAATCTTCACTAAGGAAATCTTGGCGCAGCTGGCTGCCAATGGCAAGGCTACGCGCGATGAACAAGAGGCAAACGGTCGCGAGATCGACCACAAGCCGGTCTTGAAAATCTTCTCGCCAGTTGGCGCGGCAACGTGGCTCATTACCGAGTCCGATCCTGATGAACCGGATCGACTCTTTGGTCTCTGTGATCTTGGATTCGGTACTCCAGAGCTAGGCTATGTTGCGCGTTCTGAAATCGAGGAAACACGCGTCACCATACGCGTCGTCGGACTCGGTCGTGGTGAATTGCCACTTGAGCGCGATTTGTATTTCAAGCCTGACTATCCGCTTTCCGTTTACACAAAGGCCGCTCGCACGGTCGATCGCATCACTGAAAGCGCAACTGCGCTTAAACAAGCCGCAAAGGAGTCAACTGATGATAGATGAACGCGAATTAGAGCTACAGCAGCTGGCGCAAATAACAGATGACGCGTGGTCGCTGGAATTGCGCCGCATGTTCGGCAAGAAAGCCGGTGACGTGCGCTACACTGATGCAGGCCATGGCCAGCCAGGATCGCGCTTGCGGCAGCTGTACGATGCGCGGAAATCCGCGCAGCGGTCTTGGCTGCTGGCGGTGCAAGATCGTTGGAAAGCTGTGCAGCCATGATCCGATTCATCTTGCCGATCCGCCACTGGCCCGCCTATGGTGCCGGCATCATGGATAAAGATCAGTATCGTGCCGCGATTGAACGACTCGGCCTTAATGCAGAAGATGCGGCGACGTGGCTTGGTGTGTCACGCCGCGCCTCGTTTAACTATCAAGCCGGTGTCAATGACATTCCGGAACCCGTGGCGCGCTTGCTGCGTCTCGTGATCAACCTGAACATGTCGCCCCAACGCGCGGCGAAACTGATGATGAAAGAGATCCATGAAAGCAATATCGATCCGCCAGCCTTACGCTCACTTGATCCTTGAAGGCTTGAAGCGCGATGAATTCCGATCCTGGACCACCGACTACCGTGGTCCGCTCTTGATACATGCCGGCCAAAAAATCGACGAATTGGACGGCCTGACTCGTCGCCAATTGGCAGCAATCCCGGATGAATTGGACACTGGCGGATTCCTTGGCATTGTCGATTTGGTGCACATCAAGGATTGGTTCGACGTGGACTATCAGGCAACGGAATACGTTTGGCGCTTCGCCAATCCGCGCCGCATCGTTCCCGTGGCTGCCAATGGCCGACTCCGCTTGTTCGATGCTCCGGACAAGATCGCGCTTAACCTGATCTGATCCGACTCCCGCTTTGCCGGTCTGATCCGCGCCTATAGTGGTCGCCTCCATTCCAACCTGGAGGCGATCATGGCCAGGAGACCCACGACTCGAGCCCCGCGCCGGACCATCCGAGTCACCTACATTCCGCCTCGAGCGGCACGCCGCACCGTCCAGGTCGTGCCGCTGCCGCGAGCCGGACGCGGATCGCGCGGCGGGCGCGGTGCGACGGGTGGCCGTGAGCATTGAAGCATGGATCGCAAGGCTCCGTTTGCCGTGATCCGGGCGCTGGCCGAGCTGACGGATTCCGTTCTGGTTGGTGTCAGCGGCGGCAAGGACTCCGTGGTCACGCTCGACCTCTGCATGAACCACTTCGCCCATGTCGCCGGCTACTTCTTCTACATCGTCCCCGGCTTGAGCTTTCAGGATGAATGGCTGCACGCCACCGAGCGCCGCTATGGCATCACCATCCACCGCCGCCCGCACTCGTTGCTCACCCAGGTCTACCGCGCCGGCATGTACCGGCCGAAATCCTTCGCCACCGATCGCGTTGAGCCGATCACGGCCACCGAGGCCGAAAACGAGGTGCGGTCGAGCACCGGGCTCGATTGGATTGCGACCGGCGAGCGGCGGGCCGAGAGTTTGCAGCGGTGCGGCATGCTGTCGGCGTGCAGCGGGCTCGATGCCAAGCGCAAGCGCGCCTATCCGATCGCCTTTTGGCCCGTCGAGGCGGTGCGGAGGTACATCAAATGGCACAATCTCCAGGTCTCGGCGGATTCCGCGCTCTTGGGCCGCTCGTTCGGTGAGATCGGACAGCCGGCCGGCCTGAAGGCGATCGCCGAGCACTGGCCCGATGATTTCCTCCGCATCAAGGAGCATTTCCCCCATGTCGAAGCGGTCCTTGCCCGAGAACGATTTTACGGCTGACCTGATCGACGACCCGACGCTGCCCGGTGCCGTCAGCCGGTTTCAACGCTTTGTCGCGGAAACCATCCCACGCTCGCGCATCACCAATGCGCCTTTCAATCCGCGCAAGATCGATGACTACGCCAAGAAGAAGCTGCGCGAGAGCCTGAAAAGCTTCGGGCTGGCCGAGACGCTGGTGTGGAACAAGACAAGCGGCCATCTGGTCGGCGGGCATCAGCGGCTTGAGCAGTTGGACAAACTGGAGGGAAACCAGGACTATGCCTTGACCGTGGCCGTTGTTGAATTGGATGAGTTCCGCGAACGGGAATTGAATGTTCTCTTGAACAACCGCAACGTGGGCGGCGACTGGGATGTCGACGCGCTGGCCGAGCTGCTGAAATTCGAGGGCGTGAACTACCAGGATGCCGGATTCGATCGCATCGACCTGGAATTGATGTTCGATGACGCCCAGCTCTCGACCTTCTTTGCGGCCGAAAACGATGCCGCCGCGACCACCGCCAAGGAATTGGAGGATATCAAGGCTGGCAAGACAGCGCGGCAGGCCGCCGCCCGGCAGGCGCAAGATCCGGAATTCTATGTGGTGCTCGTCTTTCGCGACCGTGCCGAGACCGAAGCCTTTGCCGAGCTGATGGAGGAGCCAGCGGGCGAGAGGTACCTCAACGGGAGCCGGATTGCGGACAAGATCAAGACGTTTACGCAGAAATTGTGAGGAATTAATTTACGGGACCTCTCTATACACCGCGTAAGGTGAACTGGGAGGCGATCATGGCAACGTCAACAATCAATATACATGCCGGTGATTTTGCGACCGGAAAGGGCAGCTCCTTTGTTTCGAAGGCAAAAGGTGGAACGCTTCTTTTGGAAAAGAGCGAATATGAAACCAAGACCTTTTGGACGGGCGATACCGGGTCGGTTATGTCAATTCTTTCCGGTCATGAAAAGAAGCGTCATGAGCATGTCACTACAGACCAAATCGGCTCGCTTGAAGTTGCATCTGAGGAATCAGTCAAGCGATTTGGCGGTACTGTCGGGTGGGGAATTGCTGGTGCCTTGGTGCTTGGACCGATCGGGGCAATGGCAGGCTTACTGACGGGAGGGCGTGGAAAGGACGTTACGTTCATATGTAAATTGAAGGATGGACGTAAGTTTCTTGCTACCGTGCCATCAAAGACATTCATGGCACTCCAAGCTGCGACTTTCCACTAGGAGGAGCTGCGATGAAATGGTTATTTGACTACATCGAAGAATTTCAAAGCTACTCTAAGCCCAGGAAAATATTGACGGGATGGGTTTTCGTGATGGCTGGGTTTGTTGTGTTGGGCTTGGGCAGTCGTATCGTCGGTGGTCCGCGCCCTCCTGATGATCCAAATGAGCATGCTTGGCTTGTCAAACAAGTCTGCGCTGCAAGACCCTATGAATGTGAATCGAAGACGGTCGCGGAGTTGAAGGCGGAGAAAAGGAACCTCGATTCGATGGCACGCTATATGATTGATTCTATAAGAGTCCAGGACGCCAAGAATCGCTTGGGCTATGAATGATTGCTGCTGAGTTAGGATAAATTTGCATAAGCCGATCTCTTTCTTTGTCGGTAACATCATCCAGCAACAGCAGCCTGATAGCCCGATCCGGCCAGAACGCTGCCGCTTCAAGATCGTGACCGTCGACCAGCCCGAACCGTGCTTTGTAGTTGCGATAGTGGTCGGCAGCCTCATGCAGCCACGCGATGCGAGGCAGCGGCTCGCCCTTGGCGCGGCATGCGATGTCGAGATGGATTCCGTCTTCGATCTCGCGCCGCCGTCGCGCCAGGAAGATGCGGTGCCGCTCCAGCGTGAAGCCGCCCATCAGCGCAATGAGCGCCGTGAATTCACTTGCCGCCCGCCTGATGTCCGCGCCGCAGACGATCCGGTCAAACCTGGAATGTGCCAGCATGGCATCGCGCGGCCGGCCCACCGCGTCATCTTCGAACAGCTCGGCAGGATCGTCATAGAGCGGGAAGCCTCGCGCGATATCATCCCGTAGCGCCAGGGCGGCCGGCTTGGCGGCGGCGAACAGGCCGATCGAATACGATGGCAGTCCGCCTTCGATCGCGGTACGGCCGATCGCGGCCAGGGCGGGCGCTCCTCCCCTGATGACGGCCTGGAGGCCGGGACCGATCCGACTCTGCGCTTGTTCCGACGTTTCAAAGTATAACATGCTGGAGGTATAGGGGCACCGCCACCGGGACGCCAGCCTATGGGTGATGTGTTGCAGCTCAAGGACGCCGCCGCCGCTTTCGAGCGCGAGAAGCAGGTGTGGAAGATGCGCCTGGGCTTCGTTCCGTTGAAGCAGATCGCGGAACAACTGGAGTGCACGGTCGGTGAAGCGGAATCCGCCTTTATCCGCATGCTCGGTGACGTGCCGCCTGATTTCCGCGCACGCGTCACGCGTGAGGAGCTGGAGCGCATCGACCAGTTGGAACGCGTGTACTGGGTCAAGGCCATTCAGGGCGACTACCGCGCGGCTGAATTGTGCATGAAGTTCAAGGAGCGCCGCGCTCGCATGCTTGGTCTCGATGCGCCGCCACAGTCCGAGCCGGCTTTGATGCCGGATCGTGTCCGCATTTCATCGACGGAACGGATTAGCGCCGCGCTCGATCGCATCGCTGGCAAGGTCACCATTGAGGGCACGGCGATTCACGAAGAAACGTCTCCCGAGGGAGGCGGCGGATGAACGACCCTTTCCTTGTCGAAGTCTGCCGCCTGCACGACATGCGTGCCCGCATCAAGGCGATGACGGATGAGCAGCGCGCCGCATTGGCTGAAGACCTTGCCGATGACGAAGCCGACGAATGGCTGTTCACGGCCCGCGATGCACAGCTGCCGCCGACCGACCTCGACTGGTGCTGGCTGTTCCTCGGTGGGCGTGGCACCGGCAAGTCGCATTCGTTGTCGGGAGCAATCCATATTGCTGTACGTGCCGGCATCAAGCGCGTGCATCTGGTTGCGCCGACTACATCGGACTGGCACGACGTCAACCTTGAAGGCCCGGCCGGCCTGCTCGCCACCACGCCGAAGGATGAGCCGATGCCGCGGTTTGTCTCCTACAAACACCGGCTCGAATTCTCCGATGGTGCGATGGTGGTTTTCTTCAGTGGTGAGGAGCCGGATAGTCTGCGCGGGCCGCAGTGCCAGCTTTGTATTATCGATGAGATCGGCCGCATGAGGTATCAACAAGCTGTCTTCGACATGGCGATGATGGGCTTAAGGCTTGGCCCGATGCCGCGCATGATGATGGCGACCACGCCGAAGACGACGCCTTTCATGAAGAAGCTTGTCACGATGGACGATATCCGCATTACAACGGGTAGCACCTACGACAACGCGCAGCATTTATCACCTAACTACTTGAAGAAAATCCGCGAGTTGTACGAGGGCACGCGGTTAGGCCGGCAGGAACTACAAGGAGCGATGATCCTCGACCCGCAAAATGCGTTGTTCAAGGATGATTGGCTGATTGTCGAGGACGTGCCCGAGGACTTGATTGAACAGGTCACGGTCGGAGTCGATCCGTCCGGTGGCAGCGATGAGGTCGGCATCGTGGCGTGCGCGCTGTTGACCGATGGCCGTTTCGCCGTGCTCGCCGATCGCTCGACGGCCGGCAGCCCGGCCAAGTGGGGCGAAGCTGCCGTGAAGTGTCATGACGATTTCGATGCCGACGACGTGGTTGTCGAAATCAACTTCGGCGGCGACATGGCCACCGAGGTCATCAAGCGGGCGGCAGAACGCATCCACCAACGTGGCGAGCGCGAGTCCAGCCTGATCCGCATCGTCGAGGTGTCCGCTTCGCGCGGCAAGGTCATGCGCGCGGAACCTATCAGCTTGCTCTACGAAAAAGGACGTGTCTTGCATCGGCGCGGGCTCGATCAGCTGGTCGGTGAAATGCTGGCGTTCTCGCGCGAGTGGGACCGCGCGGTCGATGGCTCGCCGAACCGCTTGGACGGCGCAATCTGGGCTTTGACCAGGCTGTCGAAGGTGGTTACCGAAATTCCGATTTCATGAGGAGTCCGCGATGCCGTGCGGCGCATGCTACCAGACAAGACAGCAGTTCATCCAAGCCGCCCGTCGCTTCGATATTCGCAGTGCGGCGCATGCGGCCTCGCGCGGCTTTTCGATCGCCGTCGACAAGGCCCGAGGCGTTGACGTTGACAAGAAGTATGGGACGCAGCCAGTCATCAAGGCCACGCCGTATCGCCGGCCGCCCGATCGGAGCACATGATGTTTTGGCCGTTCGCCAGCAAAGCCGAACCTGCGCCAGCCGTTACGTCGCAGCAGCCGGAAGTGGCGACCGGAGGCTGCACCAATCTTGACCGCATGAATCCGGACATGGTTCGCGAATATGTCCGATCCATCTATCTGTGGCGGGCTGTCGATATGATCGGCTCCATGGCGTCGTCGGTGCCGCTGATCATTCAACGGGGACCGGAAACGCAGCTTGCCGCGCCAGAACTCGACGTGTTGAATTTATTGTCGCGGCCGAATCCGCAATGGACCGGCTACGCGCTGCAATACTTCGTTGCGGCTTCGATCGCGGTTGCCAACAAAGCCTTTCTGCTTCGCGTGCGCGGTGCGGGAGGCGTGACGCTAGAGCTGTGGCCGTTGTTGCCGACCGACGTGACGCCCATATACGCGTTCGGCTCGCGCATGATCGAAGCTTTCCAGGTTGCCGAGGCCGGCCGTGTCACGCTCTATCCGGTCGACGAAAACGGCGACTCCGACGTGATCTATATCCGCCGCCCACATCTCGGCAGGCAGACGGACAGATCGCCGGCAGCAATTGCCGCCGCACCGGGCGAGGTCTACACGCGAATCCTCCAACGCTGTGCTGATATCGTCTCGAATTCGTCCAACATCACCGGCTTGCTGTCGACGGAATCGGAAATCGCAAAGGGCGCGGTCAAGGACATCAAGGATCGCATCAGTCAGTTTCGCACCGGTCAGAGTGAGAGCGGTGGCGTGCTGGTCACCGCCAACGCAAAATGGAATATGACGCGGTTGAATGACGATCCTGCGTCTGCGTTGTCTGTTGCTATCAAGGATTCAATCGCGCGGGACGTTGTGATGACGTTTGGAGTCCCGACTCAGTTGGTGGGCCTGCCTGGGAGCGACACCTACAACAACCTAGCCATGGCTCGCGTCGGTTTCCTAACTGATACTGTTCTACCCGGCTATATCGGCCTCTATGTCAGCGGATTAAATCACGCGTTGATGACCAGCGGCGCTCAAATCGTCGCTGACATTGAACACATCCCCGCGATGATCCGTGCCCGCCAGGACATGACTGACATGGCGTCCCGTGCGTCCATGCTGTCGATCAACGAGCAGCGCGCACTTCTTGGCTATCCGCCGTTTGAGGAGGACGAAACCGCCGACGTGCCCGTGCAGCTTGAGGAATTCCGCCTGAAGCGGCTCGCGATCGAAGTTCAGGGAGGCAACGTTTCGAACATCCTGAGCCCGGCAGCGCGGGGACCGCCGAACGAGGGTGGAGGCTGATAATGGAAAATTTGTTGTGCAAATATGACGCGGCGTGCCGGGCCATTGCGGCGGCGCACGCCGTCGATGAGGTGAAGGAGATCCGCGATCAGGCCACCGCGATCAAAGCCTATGCGCGGGAGGCGGGCAACAAGGAGCTGGAAATCAAGGCATCGGAGATCCGGTTCCGGGCGGAACGGCGCATCGGGGAACTGATGGACGAGCAGCGCCGCATGGTCGGGTTCCATGTCGGTGGCCGGCCGACGAAAACCGGGTCGGAAATCGACCCGGTTTCTACGCTGCGTGAAACTGGCATCGACAAGCACCTCGCCGACCGAGCGCGGAAGTATGCGGCGGTGCCGGCGCGGCGCTTTGAGGCCATGATGGCCGAACGGCGCGACCTCATCGAACAGGACAGTGCCCGTGTCACATTCAACCTGTTCGATGACCAGGAGAAGAAGCGGCTGCGGGCGGTTCGGGAATTGGAGCTGGCCAAGGTGCAGCTCGCGCTGCCGCAAAAGCGCTATGGCGTGATCGTGGCCGATCCCGAGTGGCGGTTCGAGCCGTGGTCGCGCGAAACCGGAATGGACCGGGCGGCTGCCAACCACTATCCGACATCGCCGCTTGAAATCATCAAGGCGCGCGATGTTGCCAGCATTGCGGCCGATGATTGCGCGCTCTTCCTATGGGCGACCCAGCCGATGCTGCCGCAGGCGCTTGACGTGCTGGAAACGTGGTCGTTCGAATACAAATCTCATTTCGTGTGGGCCAAGGATCGTATCGGTCCCGGCTACTGGTCCCGCAACAAGCATGAAATCCTGCTGCTCGGCATGCGCGGCAAGGTGCCGTGTCCCGCACCCGGCGAGCAGTGGGACTCCCTGATGGAAGCGCCGCGCAAAGGCCACAGCGAGAAGCCGGAAATCTTCCTTGAGATGATCGAGGTGTATTTTCCGAACCTGCCGAAAATCGAATTGAACCGGCGCGGTCCCGCCCGTCGTGGATGGGATGCGTGGGGGTTGGAGGCGGAAGCGAAAGTGGCCGTCTGATGCTGCTCAACGTCGACGATGACCGGTTGATTTCGCCCTATCTCGACCAGATGGAGCAACGAATCCATTTCCACAAGTTTCCGCTCCTCTGTGCCGGCATTCGCCTGCAAATGTCGCGCGGTGGAATTCCGGCGCAGCATTACATGCTCAAGCGTGGCGAGCCGGCCTTGCTGCGCCATTTCAAGCGCATCTATCATGACGTATATACGGCGACCTATCACCAATCCGAGGACAAGGCCGCCCGTACCGGCGTCAGCCAATTCATGCAAGAGCAAATGGCATACCTGGTGCGCCATGCCGCAACACGGATTGCCGATATCTCCCAGGCCCAGGTCGATCAGATCAGGGACATTGTGATCCGTGGCGTCCGTGATGGCCTGAGCAATCAGACCATTGCCAGCCGGCTCTATCGTGACATTCCCGACATAGCGCGCGGCCGTGCGGCCAGGATCGCGCGCACCGAGACTCATAATGCGGCGATGGCGGCGCAGTGGGCGAGCCTGCAATACCGCCGCATCCCGGTCAGGACCAAAACGTGGTACACGGCGCAGGACGAGCGCGTGCGCGCGAGTCATGCTCACCTTCACGGCGTGACGATTCCGGTCGATCAGCCGTTCGAAGCCATGAGCGGGCCGATGATGTATCCTGGCGACTCGTCGCTCGGTGCCGGTGCCGCCGATATCGTCAACTGCCGCTGTACGCCGCTGTTTCACACGTAAGCGTGACTCACGGAATAGCTGTGCGCCCGCATGATAAGTCTTGGCCGTTGTGAGTGAAGGCTATGGACTATCAGCACCTCAATTGCGCCTTTGAGACCAAGGACGAGAAAGACGACTCCGCGACATTCTCCGGCGTTGCATCGACCTCTGATCTTGATTTGCAGAACGACATTATAGAGGCCGGCGCATTCGATCCGATCCCGCATAAATCCAACGGCGAGCCCGATGTCCTGATGCTGCGTGATCATGACCGCTCACAGATCATTGGTGGATGGTCGAAATTCGAGCAGCGCGGAACGGAGCTGCGCGTTGAGGGCACGTTGTGCCTTGCCGTCGAGAAGGCGAGAGAGACTTATGCTCTGATGAAACGCCGATTCCTCTCTGGCTTGTCGGTCGGCTATTCGATTCGGGATCGAAGCGCGATCAAATACGATGACCGCCTTGGCCGGCGCATCATTAGGAAGGCAACGCTTCGGGAATGCTCCATTGTCGGGCTTCCGGCAAACCGTGGCGCACGCGTGCTGAATGTCAAAAGTGAATTCGGCGACATGCTGGCGCGGTGTGGCCTCACCGACTCCGATATCGAGGTTCTTGTCAACGAGGGCCTGGAAGCCTTGATGGACGCAAAACGTGATCCGCAAAAGCCTTGGGGCGATGTTAGTTACGCCGACCCAGGCTACCAGGATGACAAAATCAAAAGATATCCGATACACACTGAGAAAAATATTCGCGCGGCGTGGTCGTACATCAATATGCCGCGCAATTCATCGCAGTATTCCGCCGAACAACTCGCACGTATCAAGGCGCGTATCGTCGCCGCATGGAAAGACAAAATCGACCCGGATGGTCCGCCCGGCGCAAAGCAGGAAGAGGATTGGTTGCCGCCGTTCCTCGACCTGCCGATCGATGAACTGCGCGTTAAGCAGGAAACGCGTGCACTGCTCACACAATTGAAAGGGCGCTGTCATGGCTGACCAAGCTGGATTTGCAGAACTGGTCGAGGAGATCAAGACAACGCGCGAGAACATCGCGAAGGCCGATGAAGAGCGGACTCATCTGCTCGACGAAATGCGTGAGGATATCAAGAAACATGGGCAGATGACCGCCGACACCGAGTCCAAGATCGTCAAGATGACAGAAAGCCTGACTAAGCTTGAAGTGAAAGCCGAGTCGCTGGAGGCCGCCTTGAACGAGGTCCGGAAGCGTGCATTCAGGCCGGGCCAGGAATCGGAATTCTCCGATGAAGCCAACCGCAAGGCGGCTGTCGGACTGTTGAGGCTGAAGCATGAACTCAAGATCGTCAAGAAAGATGCGGACCACCCGTTCACGCCCAGCGAAGAGCAAATCTCGGAAGCCAGCATCGCGGTCAAGGCGCTGTCGGCGCTGATGAACACGCCAGACGTGACCAACCTGTCGGCGGATTACAGGAAGGCGCTGTCGGCTTTCAATTTTGGTAGTAACGGATTCATTCTCGCACCGGAAATGTCGGCGCGCGTGCTGTCGTGTCTGGTGGACGAAACCGACGTGGCCGGCATCATGGCCAACATGACGATATCAGGCCCGTCCGTGCGCTTCATGATCGATAACGTCCGCATCGATTACGCGGCGTGGGCGTGCGAGACTTCCTGCTTCGCCAACAATCCGCAGCCGAATCTGACCGATGGCCTCGGTGAACTAGAAATCAAGCCGGAGACATTGCGCTATATCGTTTGCGCCACGCGTGACATTCTTGAAGACGCGTCTATCAACATCGAGTCGTGGATGCTCAACAAGGTCAATCAGGCATTTCGGCGCACGATCTCGACCGCATTGATGACCGGTGACGGTGTGGGCAAGCCGGTCGGCATTCTCAATCCGAACGCCGGCATCCAGGTTTGCGACACTGCGCCCGCCACGCCGGTCGACTCGTTTACGTGGCAGGATCTCGTTGCGCTGAAGTGGCAAGTCCCGATGCAGTATCATGGAGGTGCCGGCACGCGATACCTCATGAACCAGAATACCTTCGGCTTGCTGCTCACAATGAGCGATGCATCAGGTCGCCCGATGCTGGTGCAGTTTCCGCAGAATACGCCGGCCGGTCCCGGCTTCCTGCTCAACGGCACACCGATTCAAATCGTTACCCAAATGCCAGACGTAGCGCCCGGAACTACACCGATTGCATTCGGCAATTGGCCAGAAGTGTACATGGTAGTTAACCGCCGTGCAGTGACGATGCAACAAGACCCTTATAGTGCTGGCTTCTGTATCCTCTACAAATTTGAGGGACGTATCGGAGGCGGGATCATTTGCCCATCGGCAGCACGCTTGTTGAGGATAAGGTGATGAGTTGTCCTGTCAAGAAGTTTCCGCCGCTGGACCGCGTGCGGGAACTATTTCGGTACGAGCCAAATACTGGCGAATTTACGTGGCGCGTAAAGCAGAGCATTCGTATTGAGAAGGGCGATAGAGCTGGTGTGACCGTAACAAGGGACACTTGCCAATATCTTAAGTTGACTGTCGATTACGTCAACGTCTACGGACATCAGGTCGCTTGGGCGCTTATGACCGGTGAGTGGCCAACGTTTGAAATCGATCACCGTGATAGCAATGGCCTGAACAATCGTTGGCGAAATCTGAGACGTGCGACACGTAGCCAGCAGTTGTATAATTCTAGGCTTCGTAGTGACAATACAACGGGAGTTAAGGGCGTTTCTTACAACGCTCATCGGAATCGGTATGAGGTGATGCTTGGAGGCAGGCACCTCGGTCGCTTTAAGACTCTCGCAGATGCAAAATTTGTCCGCGAACGCGCTGCCCGACGCGCTCACGGCGAGTTTTACCGCGAACAATGAGGAGTATCGCCATGCTGAACATGTTGTCTGGTGCTGGCACCTATCTCGCGTTCAATGCTGTCAGTCCAAAATATGCCGATCTGTTGCCGGGCCTGCAATACGGTATCACGCTGGTCAACACGACGGCCAATGATATCACCACCGGAACGATCGCGATTGAAGGCGCGGACGCGCTCCCGGATGACCAATGCACGCCCGGCACGTTTGCCGCACTCCAAGGCGTGCCGACCTGCGATGCCGCGCCGGGCACCGTGGCCGGTCCCGCGACCATCGTGTTGTCGGCGCAAAATCCGATCCGCGCGCATAGCCAGTGCGCCTACTCGGTGCCGTGTCCGCAACAGTTCTTGCGGCTAACCGGCGTGCCCGCCGCGCTTGACGCTATCGTCGTCGTGTCTGCGCTGCGCCGTACCGACTTCTCGGTCGGCAACCCGACCGGTGGCATCGAGTCATTCAGGGTCGCATGAGCACGCTCGCGCGTAGGCTTCTGAGTTTGTGGTCGCGGCAACGTTTTCGCCTCGGCGTGCCGGTGAAGTTGCACGGCGACGTGGTTGTCAGCTTTCGCGGGCACGGTGATGCAAGGTTTCGTGTGCAGCATACGCGCGACCACCACGGCAAGCCGGATGAATTCGGTTGGTGTGACGTTTCGGCGATCTACAACGGCGCGATCGACCGGGAAGCCGCGATTGACAGACAGGAACATGTGGTGCGCGGGCTGTTCGTCGATTGGATCAACGGCGACAAGGATGTGGCCTACCGTCACTACAGCGCGGCATGGCTGCGCGTGATCCCGTTCGATGACGACACCGCCACGCTCAAGCAGTGCGCCCGCTATGCGGTTCGAATGAGGCCAGCATGACAGTCGTTCAAATCATAGCCGGTCATACCGTCCCATATTCGCGCAACAACTATATGTTGAGCGGATTCGAGGATGGCGAATACTACGACGTTCCGCCGCACGTTGCGCGCGGGATGGTGGCGCGCGGCTGGGCTCGTCTCTCCCAACCCCCTGCAGAAGCGGTTCAGCCGCCGCCACACCCGGAGCCGGCAAAGGCGGAAGACGACAAGGCCCGGAAACGCAAATAGGCCAGGAGGCCGACCATGTGGAAGCATCAATGGTGCTATGGCTGTGGCGGCCCGCCACCGTGCCAACTGCGTTATCTGCCGTCACCGTGCGTCTGTACGGTCAGCGCGCCGGCTGGTGAAGGCGAGGCGGAAACGGCCAGCGCCCACGCCGCCAAGACGACGACGGCGACTTTCAAGGCGAAGACCTAAATGGTGAACAGTGGCACCATTTATGCCGGGCGCGCGATCAGCCAACTCCCAGGCGGCCGCGCGGTTGGCTCCATCACGGCGTCGGCCGGCAACGGCGGACTCGTGCCGCGCCGCGCCGCGATGTGCAATCCCGTGCAGCAGTGCTGTTGCAAGGGGCCTTGGACGATAGGACCGGGAGAGACTTTGCCGCTCATTCTCGACTGGTCGCAATGGCTGACCAGTCTGCCCGGCTACAATCTAAACAAGGTCGTTGAAATGTCGCTGTTCGACATGACGGTGAATCCGCCCGAGCCGGCCGATCCGGAAGAGATCGTGGTCGTTTCCGGGACCGGAGACGATCCCGAGGAGCCGGACAATTCGGACGTGGCCGATCTCGCCGGTCTGATTCCGCCCTATGGCGTGCAGGCGATCGTCAGCGTCTTCAGTGAAACCGAGATCGGCAAGCAGTACCGGCTTGGTCTTGCGGTGGCCGCGCGTGACTGTGACGGGCGGCGGATCATTCAGCGGGATTGCGTCGTGATCGTGGTGGCCGAATGCTGACAGCCAGCCAACAAGCCCAGGTCGACCAAGCCTTCGCGCTCTGCAAGATGCAGGCGTCGACAGATGAGGCTTTCCCGGATGAGCTGTTGCGGCACTGGTTTGAAGCGGCCTGGAATCTCTGTGCCGAAATGGTCGGCCTCGTCTTTCCCGCCCGCGCCGTGGTCGAGCCGATCTGCCTTGACCGCTGCGGCAACTTCACGCTGTCCGATCAGCCATCCGGCGATGTACGGATTTACGACGGCTATACGCTCATCATGATCCTGCCACCGTCCTTGCAGCGCAACCGCTGCCAGCCATCGCTTTGCTGCTACTGCAATCTGAGCGCCCACTACACGGTCGGCAACGACGACCCATGCGATGCGATTCCGCCGCGCTTCATTCAGGCGGTCGCGCGGCTGTTCACGTATATGGTGGAAAATCGCGGCGACACCGAATTGAATGACCAGATTCTCGGCAAGTGCGGCGCGCTCTGCTTCTTGTCGCCTGACTTGGACTACGTGGCTTGACGGGAGCCGATCTCTGACGGGCCTGCGTGCGGCTCGAAAAACGGCAAGGCGGTCTCCGTGCTCCCAGGTCGGATCGGCCCACATTGCGGACAAGATCGCCAGCGCACGCACCATTTGAGGAACGGCAATGTCGGGAATCTCCCTGCGTCGTCGAACCGTGCCGGATATCGGCGAGATGCGCGACCTTGTGTGGGTGTGCACGACAACCGAACGGCCTGACGATGACGTGTCAACGATCAAGGAACGGCGGGGCGTGTTCGCGTGCCATGCGCGCATCCGCAACCTGCGGGCCGACCAGATCATGGACTATCAGGCCGTGTTCGGCACCGAGGCCCGGCCGACCATCGAAATCACGATTCGCAATCCGCCAGATGTGAAAGTCGACCTCAATCACTGGGTCTACCGCAAGACCGGGGATGCGCGCATCTGGTACAAGGTCCGGTCGGTCGAGGACGTGGGCGGCGCGCAACGCTTCCTGTTTCTCGACTGCTCGATTGATAAGGTCTTCAACGAGCGCACCGATCCGGCCACCCAGCAAAGCCCGCCCGTGTGGGAAACGCCGGAGGTGCAGCATGGTTGACGTGATCATTCCCAACATGCCGAACCTGAAGATCGACGATGACGCTATTGCGGCGTGGATCGAGGGGCGGCTCGATGATGCGCATGAGCTATTCATTCGGCAGATGGATCGCGGCGGCGGCACCGGCCGGATCTATCGTCGTGGCGGGCGGCGGCACCAAGCCTCGGCTCCCGGTGAATATCCGGTGACGGACGGCGGCCGGCTGGTCAATTCCGTGCATCCCGAGCTGACCGGCCCGCGCGAAGGGACGCTGTGGTCCGATCTGAAATATGCCGACTATCTCACGACCGGCACCAGATACATGGATGCGCGGCGCATGCTGGCCGATGCCATCAATGAGGTCATGGCCGACCGCCCCGAGACCGATCTACTCGCGAAAGCAGCGAGGATCACATGAACGCGATCATTCCGCCGCGCATTGAAAGCCTGTACAACGTCGTGACGCGGCGGATCAGGGCGGCGCATACGATCTTCGGCGACCGGGTGAAACTCGATTTGCGGCAGTTGCCGCAGGATCAATGGTCGTTTCTGGCCAAGCCTTACCTCCTGGTCAATCCGCTGCAGACGCGGCCCTCCCGCGAGATTGATGACGACTCCATGGTCAATCCGCGCGTGATCCAGTTCATTGCGCAATTCGATGCCCGCGCCAGCGAGGCCGAACATCTCGCGGCGATCGACATTGAGACCGCCGAAAAGCAGCTGCTCTGGATTCTGTTCAACTGGCAGCCGCGAAAACTGCGGTTCGGCTATCGGCCCACGACCTATTCCGGCATGCGCATCGAGGGAACGCGGGAGCCGGATGTCAGGGTCACCTACACGTTCACGTTCAACGAGCAGGTTGTCGTGCCCGATCAGGTTTTCCCGTTTGATGAGGACGAGGATGAAAGCGTGTTGATTGATGAGGTCACGGTTCATATCGGCGATCCTTGTCCGCTGCCCGTTGACGAAGTTTCGCCGCCGCTGCGCGTTCGCGTGACCGGTGGCGGCATGCTGGCGGAACCTGATGAGCCATGCGAACCGTGCCCGCCGATGCTGGGGGACAACGAAGGAGAGCCATGATGGCCAAGTTTGGAATGAGCCTTGGTGCGGCCAGCCCGGCACCGCCACCGCAAATCAAAGCCGGCTCGTCTCCCGTGATCGATTGGACGCTGCCGCAATACGCCACGCCACGGCCAGCGCCGAAACGGGTCTTCGGCCGGCACACCGCACAGCACACCACCACGCCGCAGCTGCCCGAACGCACCATTCGCGTGCGCGGCAAAGCGCCGGCCACCGCCTACACCAAGGACGGGACTCCGATCCCGACCGACCAGTGGGTGACGGTGCCGATCTCGCCCGGCCTGATCGAAGCCGAGAAGCGCGGCGACGTGGAATTCGACAAGGGCGAGAGTGACGCGGAACAATCGCATTCGCGCCGACACCGGCCGCCGCCGCCAGCCAGCGAATAGGACTCAGCAAAATCGGCTGACAGCCAGGTATAGCATCGCGAGCAGTGTGAGGGTCTTGTGATGGCAGAGAATCAAATTTCACTTGCTGCTGCTCGCGCTTCGTTCTTGACGTGGTGCATCACTGGCAAGGAGCCCATCGGCGAGCTGTGCCGTCCACTCTATTTCGCGCAGAAACTTACCAGCGTCACCGAGTCAGAGGTTGGTGAATTCTATCCGATCTATTCCGCTAATGACGCGCGCCGGCTGTTCGGAGCCGGTTCGATCGCCGCCAGCATGGCGATTCAGCATTTCTGTGCGTGCCCCGAATTGCCGCTCTACATCGCTCCCGTCAATGATCCCACGACCGGCACCGCTGCCGTTCACACCATCAAGGTCGAAGGCCCGGCCACCGACAACGGCGTGCTCTCGGTCGCGTTTCTTGATCAGGTCTTTGCCGTTGGCGTCATCGTCGGCTCGACTGCCGCGCAGGTTGCCCAGGCGCTCGCCTCAGTGCTGCAACAGTGGACCGACCTGCCGTTTACTGTCACGGTGCCGACCAACGGAAACGGTGGCGGCGACACGATTCAATTCACAGCTAAGAACAAAGGCCCGGAAGGCAATTGGTTCGAGCCGCAGTGGAATCCGAATTTCGGCGACAGCTTTCCGCCCGGCATCGGAGTCGAGATCGCCACGCCAACGGCCGGAGTCGGCGTGCTCAACATCGACGCGGCGCTGCCCGTGCTCAACTGTCAATTTGATTGCATCGCGACCGGCTTCGAGGACGAAATTGCCAACAACACGCTCATTCTGATCGTTCGCCAGAACTGGTCGTGCGCCGTGCAAGGCGACTTTCGCGGCGGCCATCTGTTTCATTCGCGCACTGACTCGTCGGGCCTGATCTTCGCCTATGGCATGGATCGCAACAACCCGGAAGAATGCGTGATGCCGAACCGACCGGATTACAAATATCCCGGCTATCTACTCGCTGCAGCGGCGGCCTCGCGCGTGTGCTGCACCGGCTGTGTCGATCCTGCGCTGCCCGTGCAGAACGACAATGGAGTCCTCGGCTGCCTGTTCGACAGCGTGAAATGCGCCACGATCTGGTCGCCCGAGGAAAAGAAGATGTTCTTCGACGCTGGAATCGTCAATTGGGACGTGGCCAATTCGCGCGGCGTGCGCCAGACCCAGCTGTGGATCGAAGAGCCGCTGACCACCTACAAGTATGATCCGGTGACGGGCGCGCCGGACGGCGCTTGGCAGCGCGTGGAAAGCCGCTACACGGTCACCAAATTTGTCCGCGATCTCGGCACATGGTACCGCGCCAACTACTCGTCGACCTCGCTGGTGTCCGATGGGACGCAGATTCCGCAAGGCAAGCGCGCGGTCAATCCGCGCATCCTGCAAGCGTCGATCCTGGCGTGGCTGCGCGGGACGGAGTTGGGCTGGACCGCTCAGATGTCCAACGTGCCGCTTGAGCAGACCATCCGGGTCGAGCGCACCAACCAGCCGAACAACTGCGATCCGAATCGCGTCAACGTGCTGATCGATTTGAACACCGTGAACCAGCTTGCCCGCATCGCCACCTCGATCGACATGTCGCCGCAGTTTGCCTGCATCCCGCCTGTTGCGGTGGGCGTGTAACGGGAGAGACGCCATGACGCTGTATTTCGATCACACCGGGCCGATGCTGCGTTATGCGGACGGCACGTTGACGATTAGCGATCTCAATCCGCACACGGAAACGCAATGGCGCATGTCACGGCTTGAAATGTTGAAGCTGAGCTGGCGTTGCCTGCTCGCATCTTTGCGGAGGTAGGTATGGACTTCTGCCCAAAATGTAAGGGAGTTCTGAATTTCGTAATTCAGGGCCGGACTATCAGGTTACAATCGGACGGCGACGTGACGGTGCTTGTGAGTAATCAGCGCCGCACCGAGACCTACGACGGCGAATTCACCGTAGAGGATCGAAACCCGAAAGTCACGGCGACCGTGGTCGTGCCTGTTGACCTTTACGTGACCTACTTTCAAGAGCTGTGCGACGTGCCTCTCGTTGTCGAGCTATGCGATGGGCGCACCTTCTCGACTCAACACGCTTCGCAAGTCTCTGACAATCCCTACGACACCAAACGCAATTTGCAGCCGATGGAGCTGGTTTGCGATGCCATCACCGAGCTGCTGCCGCAGGCCACGGCGGCTTGAGGTGAACCATGACCACAGCACAGACGCGAGAGGAGTACGCCCGGCTCGAATTGTTGGCTCCGATCAGCCAGGAAGGCGTTGAGATCCATGAAGTCGTGATCTACCGCCCGAATTGCAAGCTGATGACCGAGGTGCTCGACACCATGCGGCTTGGAGTCCAGATCGAACGTTTTGTCGGCGCGTGTTGTCGCGGTTTGAACGGCTCCGGTGAGGCGCTGGAATTCTCGGGCCGCGAATTGTCCTCGATCGACGGCAGCGAGCTGGCTTCCGTCATCTCTTCCATGTCCGAAGATGCCGAGTCCGTGGTCATCGAGGAGACCGGCGACGGCATCACCACGCCGCTTGTCTACAATCTGCAGCGCCCGATCGCGTTGACGCAGAAAGAGGATGCCGAGAAGGTCAGGCAGTTGGCTTTCGAGGCCAAGCGCGTGGCGGATATCAGCGAGTTTCTGGATGCGCGCGGCGAAACCAAAGAGTTTCACACCTTCATGCGCATCTTCGGCAAGCCCCTTGCCGTGACGATTCCGATCATGACGGACTCGCTGATCAACGCGCTCGATTTCCTCGACTATCTGGTGATAAGGCGGCAAATCCTCCCAAAATTCATTACATCGCGCAACAGGTGGAAGAAGGCGTCATCGCGCGAGCATTGAACTATCATTGGCCGCCCGGCTCATGGCGAGAGCTGACCATCCCGCAGTTGCAACGCATGTACGCCATCGAACAGCGCATGCTGGAAGCGCAGCAGCCGCAGATCATACCAGGAGGCCCGGCCGCGACTGGCGATGATGAGGATTGATCCGTCATGGTTGACGCCAATGCGCAAGCAACCCTTACCGTCAACGTGCAGGGCGAGTCCGGTCTTCAGCGCTTGGCCGCCGTGCTGGCGAGGATCAAGCGAGAGAGCGGAGCATCAGGCTCGCGCCCCCAGGCCGTCAGCGCAACGCAGTCGGCGCGGCAGGCTCAAAGCATGGGCGAGCGGATTGCCGAGCGCATCGGCTCCGTGATCGGTGCCACGCTACGCGCGCCGTTCGATGCCTTGAAGGCTTCCGGCCGCGTGCTCGGCGGCTCGCTGTTGTCGCTGTCAGGAACGTTCGGCTCGCTGGCAACCGGCGCGGGCGTGGTGTCCGCTGGCATCGTTGCGGTCGGCGCTGCCATAGCCGGCTTGGCGCTGCCGATCATCAATCTGGTCGGCGGCTTCAAGATCCTGCGGGAAGCCTTCACCTGGGCGGAAGAAGCCGCGCAAAACCAAATCTCGGTCGCCGGCCGCGCTCGGCGGTTCTTTCCGCAAGCGCTTGGCGAAGGAGTCGAGGCCGCCGAACAGACGATGCGTGCGCGCATGGCCACCGCCACCGCCTTGTTCGGCAATGCCGCCGATTCCATGCAGGATCAGTTGACGCGCCGGATGAGCGAATACCGGCTCGGGCGCGGCATCAGAGGCGACAAGGAAATCTTTTCGCGCTGGGGCATCACTCAAGAAAGCGTGCAGCGCTACGAGAAGCTGACCGGCAGCCGGGTCGATCTCACGACATGGTTGCGGCTGTTCACCTTGAAGCGCGAGGAGCTGCAAAAGCAGTTGAACGACTCCAGCAAGTCACCGGCAGAGAAGTCTGCGATTGCGCGCCAATTGGCCATGCTCGCCGATGATACAACAAAGATTTTCGGCCAGAAGTTTTCCGACATGATGGGCGCGATGACCGACCAGGATTTGGGTCGGCTGCAAGCCAATTTGGAGGCGGCGATTCCGCTCGGCTATGTCGAGAACGCCACGCGCAAGAGCGCTGAATTCACCATCTCGCTTGAGAGTCTCAAAGCCACGTTTTCGGCCATCACGCTTGGCATCGGCGGCGATGTGCAGCCCGCCATCACCTCGTTTCTCACTGAGTTGAACCGCAAGCTGCTTGACACGAAGGAAGGTGGCGAGGGCCTCGGCCGAATGTTCCGCGAACTGGCTTCGGCGATGGCGAACAAGACATGGATCACGCTGCGCGAACTGATGGATGACATCAAGCCCGAGCATGTTTCGAAGTGGATTGCGGAGGTCAACAAGTGGCAGCCGCATGAGACCGCCGAGACCGTCAAGAATTTCGTTCATTCCGTCATCGATTTCGGCAAAGCGGTCGGGCACCTCATTTCCACGATCACAAGCCTGTTGCCGGCTTCTTGGAGCGGAGCCGAGGAAGCCGCGCCAGCGCCGGGCGGTGGTGGTGGCGGTGCCGCGCCGGCTCCGGAAGGCGGCTCGGCCGCCCCGTCTGCGCCAGCGCCAGCAGCCGCGCCGGCTCCGTCTTCGCCTGCGCCAGGAGCGCCAGCGCCAGCGGCGGCCACCGCGCCCGCGCCGGCTCCATCGGTGCCGTCCGTGCCGTCAGCGCCCGCCGCGCC
>JGI24705J35276_12238552_pt1 | contig 26267 bp, 19 predicted proteins | sample TergutNt197P4_FD_35276 | JGI IMG/M metagenome (IMG submission 35276) | reverse complement strand
CCGCCAAAATTTTTCAGTGCCATAGCGCCGCCGCCACCTCCGCCGCCTACGCCACTTACAAACGTAACAGTTTTAGCGCCGCCGCCGCCACCGCCGCCACCCCAGGTTTGTCCTGTGATATTTACGGCAGAACATGGAAAACCGGTAGAATAACTACCGGGAGTATTATAAGTAACCGTAACCTGCTGACTCCATCCTGTCAGGACAAATCCGCACCAAAATGAAGCAACAAACAACTTAAAAAAGTGTTTTTTGAAAGAAGAAAAAGTCGTTTTTTTCATAATTGAATATTATTAATATGTTTGAGCGCTCTCAATAAAGTCAATTTTACACATCTTACATTCGCGCAACTGATTTTTGTGCGCCAAAAGTACACAAATAAAAACAAAAAACAACATAAGTTTGAAAATATTTGACGGAGAGGCGACTGAATTGTTTGGCAGGCTCGCAAAAGACAAGGCTTGGCATGGTTATCAGCACAGAATTTCTTGAAAAACATGGCAGACGCCTTCACGTGGAAAGCGAACCGGGAAAAGGAAGCCGGTTCTGGTTTGAACTGAAAACCGTGGATTTCCACAAAGGACACAATGAATAAAAAATATGTCCTTTGTGGAAATAAATGCTAAAACAACTTTTAATATTTAGTAACTACGCTGTAAAATCCACGCATCCTGAAAGTTAGGATAGTATCTTGAACGAATTGCATCGCGACTTCTTTCAGCGTCGGCCCGGTTATCATGACTGGTCAGAATGACGCGCAACATTCCTTGTTCATTCTCTGCCAAAATAGGAGAATATCCGTCATTTTGCATGCGTTCTTTTTGTGAATAAGCATTCGTCCTGTTCTGGTAACTTCCAATTACAACGCTATACAATCTGATTCCGGCTGCATTTTCTCCGGCAATCGGTGTTATTCTCTCCTGCATATCTGACGTTGTTGATATTGGTTTGGATACAGGTGTGATTTGGTTATTATCAGCCGGTCCGGTCATTTCTCTCGCTTTAGCTTGATCATAAGCTGCTTTATAAGCGCTTTGTTTTGATTTACAAGATGTACCAAAAGCAGTTATCAGGCAAAAGGCCATCATAAACATTCCTATTTTTTTCATATCAATCTGTTATTAAATATTCGCACAAAAATACAACTAAAAAATTATAATGAAATGTATATCGGAGGATTTATTTCAATTCTTTGATTCGGAGATTACGGAATTTTACAAGTGATCCATGTCCCAGAAAGCCGATATGTCCGGTTTTATTAAACAGACCGGGATGTTCTCTATGATCCGGCGTCCCGTTTTTTACTGCGTCGCGGATGTTTCCATCTAAAATAACTTCGCCGTTCAATGTCACCTTAATATTATCGCCATTGGCATAGATCTCTTCATAATTCCATTCGCCGACAGGTTTTAAATAACCTCGTTTCGCAGGAATAATTCCATATACAGAACCGTGGTATTGATAATCATTCAAATTGGCATACACAGGGTGTTCACTATCCAGTACCTGAATTTCCATTCCGACATATGCAGCATCGCCTTCGAGAGGAGTACGGATGCCGATGCCATTGTTTGCAGCCGGTGTTAACAGAAATTCAAAGCGGAGAACAAAGTTACCATATTCGTTTTTTGTATATAGATTTCCGCCTGAACCTTTACTTGGCGTCAATGTAATGGTGCCATTATCAAGTGAATAATCAATTAAGTTGCCTGTCCATTCAAACATATTCGTACCGTCGAATAAAATTTTGTAGCCTTCTTTTTGCTCTTCTGCCGGTAATCTGAAAGGTTCGGGACGTTCGAGTTCCTTTACGTAGATATTCCGATAATATACTTTACTTCCATGTGCCTGAAGTTCAATTTGTTCAATAGATGGAACCGGCTGATTGCGATCCCAGTAATTTTCAAGAATCACATCATCAACCACTAATATTCCGTTTAATCTTACTGTCACACGATCTCCTGTCATCTTGATATAGAACGTATTCCATTCTTCCAATTTATTATCAGCCACTACTAAAGGATTGCTTGGATGGACTTTGTTGTTATATAATCCACCTGAGCCTACCTGAGCGCCTGATCTCACTCGGGCGATATCCCAAATTTGCACTTGGGGTGTTCCGCGAAGATAAATACCTGCATCGGGAGCAGGGCCTTTGGCAAGTTTCCAATCCACATACATTTCAAAATCCCCATATTGTTTATCCGTACAGATATTATCGTATCCTGGTCCGTCAAAAACCAGCAATCCGTTTTCCACGAACCAGTCTCTGCGCATGATTTCATCGGCTGCTGTTTGCGCTTTAGCCAAATCGGCCGGTTTCATTTGGGTTCGTTTGATCGGATTTTCAACTAATCCTTTCCATCCGGTCAGGTCTTTTCCGTTAAAAATGGAGACAAAACCCTTTTCTTTCGGCATTTCATCAATATGTTTACGGATTGATTGACGTTGATAATCTGCATCAGGATTGTTCAAAGCCGCTCCCGCTTTGTTCAGTAAGTTTATTACATTCTCACCGGTATAATCCTGATTATTTAATGCGATATTCATCACGGCATTAGCGGCATTTTCTTTCAGTGCATTGTTGTCTATAAATTCGCTTGCATACAACATTGCCAAGTAAGTACCTGTACGTCCGATCTGGTTTAGGATAATATTTTTTTGTTGATCAGTCCTGGCTATCTCCATGGCTTTACGCAGGAAAATCAACCGGTTTTCGCCGGTCAACGACGGATTGGAAACCATTCTTATATATGATGTCAATGCACGGTCGAAATAGTCGGTAGCTGTCGGATCTGTACATACTGCATACAACTCATCAGCAGCTCTAAAATCTTTCCAACTTAAAAGCGCTTCAAAAGCAGCATCTTTCGCTTCTCCCTGCCCTTTTCTAAAACCATCAACGATAGCTTCCAAAGCCTGTCCTTCGCCGGTTGTAGCCAGAGGCAAATAATACAGGTGTTTCTTGTTATCGCCTGCCTGAATCATACGGCGTGTGATGGTTTCGACCTGTTGAGGAGTTGTCTGAGATGAAAGAGCAGAAATAACAGCTTGTTGCAGTGGTGCCTTTTCCGGTTTTCCGGCTTCTTCCAACATGCCAAACATCAGGGTAAGGTCTTTTTCACCGACCACATCTTTCAATGCTTGATATGCTGCTATTTTGACGTCGGGAGAGTCGGATTTTGTCAACTCCAGTACATTATTCATAAATCCTGTTGCTTTCCGCAGCGCCAACAATTCGACAATTGCCACTTTTCCTTTGTCGGATGCTGTCGGGATTGCCTTTGCTATTACCGGAGAAATATCCCCTTTAAAGGTGGAAAAAGCGTTTTGAGCCAAAGCAACAACCTGTGTTTCGTCGCTTGTAAAGAAAGAGGCAATCGGGCCGAGTGCTTCCGCGTTGCCAATCTTCACCAATGCCATGATTGCAGCTTGCTTAACGTTAAAATCAGCACTACCGGCCTGCTTGATGATCAATCCCACAGCCGTTGTTTCAATACCGGTCTCCAAACTGTTCAGGAGGTCTTTTTTTACGGGATTATCTGCTTCACGGCCAATCCAGTTCAGGATATCCACCTTTTGGGCGGGTTTTTCTTTTTGAAGTGATTTGATTAAATTTATATAAAGTGCCTTGTCAGCAATGTCCGAAGTAAAGTCAAGCGCTGCATTTCGGTATTCTTTGTTATTGTCTTTCATGGCAGTGGTCAAAGTCTTAATTGCTTTATCACCTTGCGAAGCCATTAATAACTTAAGCGCCGCAATCCGCGTACCTGTTTGGCCGGCTTTTGCCGATTTTGTCAACAGATCGGAGGCTGCTTTTTCCGCTTCTTTTACATCACCTTGTGCAATCACTCTATCTATCAGCCTGATATATGCGTCGTTGGCGCTTGTTATTTCCATTGTAAAGTGTGCTTTTTCGGCAACTTTAGCCAATACAGGTATAGAGGCTTTTGTTCCTATCCGGCTCAATGCGTATAATGCAGTTCGTTGAAAATTTTCATCTCCCGACCCAAGCATTCCACTTATTAATTCCTCGTTGACAGCCAACTGAGCATCTCCTATTGCCTGAAGTACATCTTGTTGAGTCTTGGCTGTTCCCATTTTGCGAAGCAGGGAAGCCTGTAATGCCTGTCCGGCTTTTTCAGTCCCTATCGTAGCTAAAGCTTTGGCAGCCGGACTGCTTAAATCTTCACGATTCAGATAACGGGATAGCGCTTCTACACTCTCATCCCGCCCCACAACCTGAAGCTGGCGGATGATAAAAGATTTCGTTTCTACTTCGTCTGTCAGCTCCAATGCTTTGACATAAGCGTTTTCCATTGTCTTGCGAATGGTTGTTTGCCCTTCGTCTGTTGAAAAATGACTCATACCACTCAGGGCATAATCTATCAATGCATTACTTCCCTTGCCGGGAGCATTGATCATTTTTACAAGCGACAGAACACCTTCTTCACCAGTCGAACAAAGATCGTTGATGAGCATTTGATACGATTCCAAATCTTGTGCCGGCATTTGCGCCAAGGCATCGGCAATTATTGTCTGTGTTGTTCTATTTGCAGGCATTTGAGCCATCATTACACTCCCACAAAACAAGTAAGCGCAACTGATTAATATAATTACTTTTTTCATACACTTAAATCCTTAAATCTTAAATTTTAAATCTTAAATTTTTAAATCTTAAATCTTAAATTTTTAAATCTTAAATCACCCACGGTGCACGCATTGGTTGATGGATATACCGGTTGGCAGCCTCATCATTTATAAACTCAAGCTTCACCGGATCGAAATGAAGTGTCCTGTTCAGGCGTAGTGCTACAGCGCCCATATTTACTATCGTTGCCGAACGGAATGCATTGCGTTCGTTCAAAGCAAATGGCTGACGTGTCTTCACACATTCAATAAAATCGGTCACTTGTATTTGTGGTTCGGGATAATCGGCCAATTTCTTTTCCCATTCGGGAATATCACAGACAAAATTCTGATATACATTTCCTTTTGGCCCTGATATATAAGGCGTATTCGGGTCGCCGAAATCTTCACCCCAAAGGATTATCTGGCAGTCGTCGTCGTAGGTATAGGTAATGGAGTTCCAGGTACCCACTGCATCGGGATGTTGTTGCGGTGCATCTACTTCGACTTTTATCGGGCTGGTATTGTCTTTTCCTAAGAAATATTGCACAGGGTCAATATAATGCTGTCCCATATCGCCCAAACCTCCTCCGTCGTAATCCCAATAACCGCGGAAAGTTTGATGAGTACGATGAATATTATATGGTTTGTAAGGAGCCGGTCCTAACCAGAAATCATAATCCAATTCTGCAGGAATGGTTTCAGGTTCAAGGTATTCTTTACCCACCCAGAAAAATTTCCAGTTGAATCCGGTATGTTTGCTGATTACCACTTTCAATGGCCATCCCAACATACCGCTTTGCACTAATTTCTTAATCGGTTTGACGGTGGTTCCCATCCCATAAAACGAATCCGAAAAGCGAAACCAGGTATTCAGGCGGAACATACGGCCATACTGTTTGACAGCTTCTACCACACGTTTTCCTTCACCGATTGTTCTTGTCATCGGTTTTTCACACCAGATATCTTTGCCGGCTTTTGCTGCTTCAACCGACATAATGCCGTGCCAGTGGGGAGGCGTTGCAATATGAACGATATCCACATTCGGATCAAGTATCAGATCCCGAAAATCATGGTATGCGGCAATATTTTCCGAAACTAATTTTTTGCCCAATTCGAGGTGGTTTTTATCCACGTCACATACAGCTACAAGCCGCGTTCCTGCATAATTTACATGGCCGCGTCCCATGCCACCGGTACCGATAATACCTTTCGTTAATTGATCGCTTGGCGCAATCATTCCTTGCCCCAGGACATGGCGTGGCACAATCGTAAAAAGCGCCACCCCGCCCAGTGTTTTCAAAAATGTTCTTCTGTCAGTTTTCATTTACTATACTATTAATTAAAATCTGTAGTTTACGCTGTCAAATAATTCGACAAAAATACAAATTATATCTCACAAAAAAAAAATGTGGCATTGCCACATTGTCACGTCTTTTTTGTTTTAAAAAGGAATGCTACAAAACAACTCGCAAGATGAATTGTTAATTATGGTCAATATTAAAAAAGCATATTAATCTTAATATCTTAACTTATAAATCAGACGACAATCTTGTCGTTTTATCCATCTCATATCATATATTAGATGAAATTATGGATAAAAGCAATCATTTTACTTTATAAGCAGGTCGCCGGCTACCTTATCAGCGATGGTTTGTCCTTGAATGACAGCAAGGATGGTTAGTCCAAAATCAAGCGCCATTCCCGGCCCTTTGCCTGTGATTATGTTGCCGTCAATTACGACCGGCAGGTCTGTAAGAATGGCCCCCTGTAAATAAGATTCCATCCCAGGATAGCATATTGCTTTCTTTCCTTCCAATAAGCATAGACCACCCAGCACCAAAGGCGCAGCACATATTGCAGCAATCCATTTGCTTTGTTCGTTTTTGCTAACCAGCAATTGTTTCAATGCTTCGTGATTATTAAGCATAAAACTGCCAGGGCCGCCACCCGGGAGGATAAAGATGTCGCCATCTGAAAAGTCAGTTTCCTTAAAAAGAATATCGGTTGAGACCGGAATCTGATGTACGCCAACCACTGTGCGTTCGCCGGTAATTGATACTGTCATTATTTCAACCTCCCCACGACGAAGGATATCTATCGTGGTGATTGCTTCTATTTCTTCGAAACCTGTTGCTAAAAAAATGTAAGCTTTCATAAATTCCTTTATTTTAACGAGAAACGATAAGTAATTATTCCGATTTGGTTATTTGTTCCTGTGATGCTGTTGAATTTGGCGCGTCGGGCTGCTTCGAGTGCACTGGCACGCATGGAGGTATTGCCAATATCTGTGCCTTTTCCAATTTCGGCCATGATGACGTCTCCTTTCGGATCAACCGTGATATTGACAACAATCGTCCCCTCTTCCTGAATCGTATAGGCAGGACGAGGCAAACCTCCGCCTCTGATGCTGCGTCCGCTCAGATTAAACGATCCGCCGAACCCGCCAACTCCTGTATTCGGTCCTGTATCCGAGTTGCCAAACGGGCTGCCTTCATTTCCGGCTGCTACCGTTCCGCTCCCCTGACTGTCTGTGTCGGCGTTGCCGATACCAAATGCACCGGCTACACGATTTTGTATTTCTAATTCACGCTGACGCTGTTCTTCCTGTGCTCTTCGCTGTTCGTTCTCCAGCCTTTCCCTTTCTGCACGCTCAGCATTTTCGCGTTGGCGTTGTGCTTCGTCGGCTCTTCGCTGATTGGCTACTGATATGCTTTCTTCCGTCTGTTGGGTGATGAGTTCTTCGGCTGGTTGGGTACGGGGTGGGGCAGTGCGTACAGGCGGCACTTCTGGTACGGAAACGGGGTTTTGCCCGACAGACGTCGTATTGCCTCGCGGCTCGAAAAGACCGGCAGAGAGATCAACTGTTCCAAAATTAACCAGGATGCCTTCCTCTTCGGCAGGCACCATAGTGGTCATAATAGAGTAGAGCAGTATCAGAAAGATTACTATATGAAAGGCAATTGTTCCGACGAGTGCAATGAGTTTGTCTTTGTCAAATTCCATTCGTTTTATTTTGGTATCCTTGTGGCAAGATACATTTTAAAATTATTTTTATTGGCAATTTCCATTATTTTGACAACTTCCTTGTAGGCAATTGATTCGTCGGCATAGACAGCTACCCACATTTCCGGTTCTTTCAAATGTTGTTCCTGCAGGAAAGGTTCGATTTCGTCGAATGACACAGGTCGCTCGCGTTGCGTGCCAAAAGCGACATAATAATGCAGATTCGTATCAATGGTTATCCTGGTAACCGGTTTTGCTGCTGATTGTTTTTGAGCTTCCGGGAGAGTCACCTTGATGGCATTGGGTACAACAATGGTGGATGTTATCAGAAAGAAAATCAACAGCAGGAATATAATGTCCGTCATGGACGCCATGCTGAATGATTCGCTTGTTTTTGTTTTTCGTTTCAGTGCCATTCGTCATTATTTTGATGGTTCATTCAACAGATCCATAAATTCCATTGTGCCGGTTTCCAATTTATTTACCACATTGCCAACCTGTGCAACTAAATAGTTGTATGCAAACATGGCGATTATTCCAACCACCAATCCACCTACGGTCGTTACCAATGCTTCGTAAATACCTCCTGAGAGCATGGTGATGTCCACATTGGCTCCTGCATTAGCCATCGTATAAAACGAACGTATCATTCCTGTAACGGTTCCCAAAAAACCAATCATCGGAGCGCCACCCGCTATGGAAGCAACAATCGGAAAGCCTTTTTCAAGTTTGGCCACTTCTATATTACCAGCATTTTCGATCGTTGCCAGCACATCGCTTGTCGGACGACCCAACCGGCTGATTCCTTTGCCTATCATGCGGGCAGTCGGAGAATTGGTTGATTGACAGAGCTTCATGGCAGAATCTACTTTTCCATCATAGATATAATCTTTGATTCTGCTCATAAAAGATTCGTCCCGTTTACCGGCTTGCCGGATAACCATTATACGTTCGATAAATACAAAGGTTGCAATCAGTGACAAAACTAAGAGAACCAACATAATCCACCCTCCCTTGACGGCAAGGTCAATGACATTCATTTGCGCTTCTGTCGAATTGGTTATTGCTGTGAGATCCATCGGATTATCCACTTGAGATGAGATTTGCAGTAAAACTGATAAAATTTTCATACGTTATTTAATATTATTTATATAAGACATTGTTTATATAAGCTGATTGTTTTTTCCAATCCATAATACAATGCATCACAGATCAGTGCATGTCCGATGGATACTTCTTTCAGCCATGGAATCGAAGACGCTAAATAGCCAAGGTTCACTAATGAAAGATCATGTCCTGCATTGACGCCCAACCCTGCTTGTTTTGCCAAAGTGGCCGCCTTCAGAAAAGGCGCCACAGCGATTTCCTTATTGATGGCAAAGGAAGTAGCATAAGGCTCAGTGTATAATTCCACCCTGTCAACCCCTGTTTTAGCAGCGCTTTCGATATTTGTCAATCCGGTATCCACAAATAGTGAAGTACGGATTTGGCTTGATTTGAAAATATCTGCCAAATCTTTCAAAAAATCAAGATGTTTGCCAACGTTCCACCCGGCATTTGAAGTAATCGCCTCGGGCGTATCAGGCACTAAGGTCACTTGTGTCGGTTTTACCTGCAGTACCAGGTCTATGAATTTTTGGGATGGATAGCCTTCAATATTCAGTTCTGTGTTGATAATCGGTTTGAGTAGATTGACGTCGCTATACCGTACGTGGCGTTCGTCAGGACGAGGATGTACAGTGATACCGTTTGCTCCGAAAACTTCACAATCTTGCGCCACTTTCAGTAAATCGGGTATGTTTCCACCGCGCGCATTCCGTATCGTTGCAATTTTATTGATATTTACACTTAATTTTATCATGTAAAAAACCGTTTTTTATTACATTTGTACACAAATACAGATGCAAAATTAAAATGATTTCGGAAATATTAAAAGTTTTAGACAAAAAAGATTGTATAATTTACAGGATTTTAGGATAAAAGGTATTGATTTTAAGGTTTTTTATGAAAAATGACATGAAGATTGGCGTATTTGGAAGACAAGATCAGGCAGATAAATTGCCTTTAATTCAACGTTTATTTAGCTCTTTGAACGAACGGGGCGGAGATGTTTATGTGCAAAAGGATTTCTATGCATTTTTGACGGAAGAGTTGAATTATTGGCCGGTGGTGGCAGGTGTGCTCGACGCTGATCCTGTTGGCCTGGACATTGCATTAAGTGTGGGAGGTGACGGTACTTTTCTGCGTACGGTAGCACAAATCAACAAACATCCTGTCCCGATTTTGGGAATTAATACAGGTCGCCTTGGTTTTTTAGCAGATATCGGTAGTGAACAACTCGAAGAAACACTCGACGAATTGTTCCAACACAATTTCATAATTGAAGAACGTATGATGCTCCGGTTACACGCACACGAACATTTATTTCAAAAATATAATTATGCGCTTAACGAAGTGGCTGTCTTAAGGCGCGATACGTCGGCGATGATTACCATTCACGCATTTTTGAATGACCGGTATCTGACTTCTTACCGCTCGGACGGCTTAATTGTTGCCACGCCGACAGGTTCAACGGCTTATTCGATGAGTTTAAACGGGCCGATTATTCTTCCTGAGAGTGATAATATTGTGCTAAGTCCGGTTGCTCCGCACAGTTTGAATGTGCGTCCGCTCGTTATTCCGGGTGGATATGAAATAACACTTCGGGTCGAAAACCGCACACCGTCATTTTTAGTTGCATTGGACGGAAGATCCGAAGTCTTTACGACAGAAACCGAATTGAAGATTAGCAAAGCCTTCTTTACCACATGCGTAATCCACCGCAATGACCATACTTTCTATCAAACTTTGCGCGAAAAATTAATGTGGGGAATAGATAAAAGAGTTAAATAAATTTAAAAAAATGATTTTTTTTTTCAAAAACATTTGGTGAATATAAAAAATGTCGTATATTTGCACCGTGTTTTTCATGGTATTAGATTTAAGGTTAACAAATGGAGTTTAGGTTGTCGTGAGACAACCTTTTCTTTTTTTGAGACTTACAGTTAATTTTCGGCAATCAATTTGCGCATCAGGTCAAGGTATCGTTTACAGGTAGCTTTCAAATCTCCCGGATGTTCATCCTGTTCGAGTGAAATAAACCCATTGTATCCGATTTTTTTGAGTTCGCGAATAATACCGGCAAAATCCATCACTCCCTCTCCAATATGGATAAATTGACGCATAGCGCCGTCAATATCTCTCATGTGAAGATTATAAAGCCTGTCTTTGACCTTGTTGATAGCTACCGGAGGATATTCACGCTGTATTTGTGTCCATCCCACATCCATATTATATCCCAAAGATTTGTCGGGGATTTCCTGACACAACAAAAGAAACGAACTTGCATCAGGAATAATACAATTGGTATGATGTTCGATAGTAAACAGCATGTCGTGTTTTTTGACTCTTTCCAAACATTCTTTCATAGTGGTCACATATTGATTCCATACTGCAGCCCAATCAAAAGCAGGTTCCATGACAATAGCATATTTTTCATTTTCTTTAGGATTAATGACTTCATAATAACGTGGCAAATATCCGTTATCGGGGTCACGTAATTCGCGTGGCCATGGCGCAACAATATTGACAATTTTGGAGCCTAACTTTTTGGCGATAATGGTACCGGCTTCAAATTTATCCAAAGCCCTCATTCGCCTGTCATAATCCAAATTAGAAAGATCTTCTACAACTGGTTGAAACATAGCCATTTGAGATACTTCCATCGAATATTTATCAAGAAGACGGCGAACCTCTCCAATAAATGAGTCTGTCCATAAATCGGTCAAATCACGCGATGCGCTCACGATCAACTCAATCCCATCAAATCCCATTTCCCCTAATAATTCAATCGAATTGATGGGTGATTGATTGGCACTCAAATCATGAAAAACCCAACTGCAGGCGCCTACCTTGATTGCAGCTTCGGAAAGCGATGGGATAGAGGGTAATATTGGTTCCATTGATTTTGCAACCAATAAATTACTTTTTACCGCAGCCATAGTGGCTGCTGAATACAAAATTGTTTTCTGAAGAAAACTGCGACGATCTAATACATTCATGATATATAAGTAGTTTGAAATTAAAAATATTGGGCAAATTTAATGATTTATTTTTTCTATACAACAAGTATAAGTCCGGAATTGCCGGCAAACATATCATTTTTTTCAATTTTCAATTTTCAATTTTCAATTTTCAATTAAAAAGTTGTATATTTGCACCCTGAAAAATGGGAAATAATTCAAAGTAATAACATAAAACATAGTAGAATAAAATGCAAAACAAAGGATTTGTCAGAATCTTCTCAGTCTTATTGATGCTTGTCTGTTTGTTCTATTTGTCATTTTCGTTTGTGACAAACAGATACAATAAACAAGCAGTATTGTATGCCAATGGAGACGCTGCTAAAGAGAGTTTTTATTTAGACTCGTTAGCGAGCAAAAAAGTATGGTTAGGCTATACATTGAAACAATGTCGTGAAATGGAAGTGACTTTGGGACTTGACCTGAAGGGAGGCATGAATGTGGTGCTCGAATTAAATGTACCGGATGTGATCAGGTCGTTGGCTAACAACAATCAGGACCCGAATTTTAACAGAGCATTGGAATTAGCTTATGCCCGTCAGGCTACCAGTAACAGGGATTTCATTGACTTGTTTGTGGAAGAATACAGGCGATTGGATCCGGGTGTACGCTTAGCGGCAATTTTCAGTACATTCGAATCGAAAGACAGAATTACTCCTCAAAGCACAGATGCTCAGGTAATCGTCGTGATCAAAGAAGAGCTAAAGAGCGCAATTGATAACTCTTTCAACGTTTTACGTACCCGCATAGACCGTTTTGGCGTTGTATCGCCGAATATCCAGCGTCTGGAAACAGCCGGTCGTATTTTAGTCGAACTACCCGGTGTCAAAGAACCTGAACGTGTGCGCAAATTATTGCAGGGAAGCGCTAACCTTGAATTTTGGGAAACATACGACTTAACTGCCGTTTACCAGCAACTTGTGACTGCTGACGAGATTTTAGCCAGAATCTTAAAAACAGAAATATCCGGAGAGGAAGAAACAACCGATAAAGTTGCCGAATCTTTAACCGCGACTGAAGTTTCACAGGATGCACAAACCACATCATCGGATGTTGAATCGTTGTTAGCTGAAATAGAGGGTGATAATGCAGATGCGAAAACAGAAGGAATGACATTGGAGGAATATGAAAAACTGCATCCGCTGTTTGCCAAACTACAACTGAACATAGATAATACAGGAAGACTGCTCTCAGGACCAATCGTCGGTTATGCTCAGAAAAAGAATATGGATAAAATCAACGAATACCTGAATATGCCACAGGTAAAAGCCGTACTTCCGAGAAACGCTGAGTTTAAATGGGCTGTGAAAGCATTCGACCAGCAAGAAACATTATTTCACCTGTACGCAATAAAAGTCACGAACCGTGATGGAAGTCCAGCATTAGGCGGAGAAGTTGTCACTAATGCGTCGGCCGACTTTTCGCAACAGATGGGACGTTCCGGTCAGGTTGTATCCATGGCGATGAATGCGGAAGGAGCTAAATCCTGGGCACGTCTGACTAAAGAGAATATCGGGCACTGTATAGCCATCGTACTTGACGGTTTGGTTTACTCTGCGCCCAATGTGAATGATGAGATTACAGGCGGCCATTCGCAAATTTCAGGACAATTCTCTGTAGAAGAAGCGAAAGACCTGGCCAATGTATTGAAATCGGGTAAAATGGCTGCATCCGTGAACATTGCCCAGGAAGATATCGTCGGGCCATCATTAGGAGAGGAAGCGATCAGGGGTGGTCTCATTTCATTTATCATTGCACTTGTCTTATTAATGGTTTATATGTGCTTAATTTATGGAGTGATTCCAGGATTGATTGCCAATGGAGCTTTATTCATGAATGTCTTTTTTACAATGGGTATTTTGGCTTCGTTCCAGGCTGTACTGACATTGCCGGGTATTGCAGGTATGGTGTTAACACTGGGAATGGCTATTGATGCCAATGTGTTGATTTATGAACGTGCTAAAGAAGAATTACGTGGTGGTAAAGCATTGCCAAAGGCTATTTCGGATGGGTATAATAATGCATTCTCGGCAATTTTTGATTCGAATGTGACAACTATTATTACAGGTATCGTACTGTTTATTTTTGGCACCGGCCCTATACGTGGATTTGCCACAACGATGATTATCGGATTGATCGCTTCATTTTTGACAGCAGTATTCATCACACGTCTGTTGTATGAATTTCTGATTGCAAAAGATAAACTGAAAAATGTCACCTTTTCCACCTCACTGTCGAAAAATCTGTTGGTTAATCCAAAAATAGATTTTCTTGGTATGCGTAAAAAAGGTTATCTGATACCTGTATTAATCATTGTTTTTGGCATTGTCTCAATGATGACGATCGGATTAAATAATGGAATTGATTTTACGGGAGGGCGTAATTATGTGGTACGTTTTGATCAGGATGTACGGACGGATGAGATACGCAGTGCGTTGGATTCACAGTTTGATGGAGCGGTAAGTGTGATTACGATCGGTTCGCAAAATCAGGTACGAATTTCTACTAATTATAAAATAGCAGATAATTCTGAAGGAATTGGCGAAGAAATTGAAACATTAATGTATGAAGGACTGAAAGGTTTCCTGCCGGCAAGTACTACTTTTGCGCAGTTCAGTGACAATTATATTAAAAGTTCTCAGAAAGTGGGGCCGAGCATGGCGGAAGATATCAAAAACAGCGCTTTGATGGCGGTAATATTTGCCATGTTCTGTATGGCGTTTTATATCCTGGTACGATTCAGGGATATGGCTTTTTCTGTGGGTGTATTTGTTTCTACATTTGCCACTGTGCTGTGTATAATCTCGTTTTACACATTATTATGGAAAGTACTTCCGTTCTCGATGGAGGTTGATCAGACTTTTATTGCAGCCATCCTGACCGTAATCGGTTATTCTCTTAATGATACGGTAGTCGTTTTTGACCGTATCCGCGAGACGATTCAAAACTATCCTAAACGAGATCGTCATCAGGTAATTAATGACGCTTTAAATTCTACTTTATCGCGTACATTTAACACATCTTTCTCTACATTTTTAATTGTATTCATAATTTTCTTGATGGGTGGCACCACAATACGGAGTTTCACGTTTGCCATCTTGCTTGGAGTTGTGGTCGGTACATTTTCAACTTTATTTGTGGCAACCCCGATTGCATACGAAATACAGAGAAGAAAATTTGCTAAAACAAGTAAAACGTTAATTGCTGCCAAGGCTTAAAGAGAAAACGCCCATTTTCAGGGCGTTTTCTCTTTAAGCCTTAGCAACAAATTAGAATAAACAATGGATAAAGCATTGCATCAATTGGGGGAATATGTTTTGCTGATGGGGAAAACATTTACCACCCCCACACGGTGGAGTATGTTTTTCAAGCAACTGATCAGGGAAATATATAAATTAGGCGTTGATTCTATTTGGATTGTCGTCATTATCTCTGTGTTTATCGGAACGGTAATCGCCCTTCAAATCTCTCTCAATTTTACTTCACCGCTGATTCCGAAGTTTACAATAGGCTTTGCAGCCCGTGAGATTATCTTACTAGAATTTTCGTCGTCTATCATGTGTCTGATTTTAGCAGGGAAGGTAGGAAGTAACATTGTGTCCGAAATCGGAACCATGCGTGTAACCGAACAAATTGATGCGATGGAAATGATGGGTGTTAATTCGGCCAATTTCCTAATTTTGCCTAAAATCACAGGACTGATGCTATTTATACCGGTATTAGTTTTCTTTAGCATGACCACAGGTATTATGGGAGGCGTTTTCGCCAGCCATTTCGGAGTAGGCATGACACCTGCTTCGTTCGAATTCGGGTTACAATACTATTTCAACTCATTCTATATTACCTATTCGGTCGTAAAATCCGTATTTTACGCATTCCTGATTGCTTCTATTGCTTCGTATAATGGTTACAATGTAAAAGGAGGCTCATTGGCGGTGGGAAAGGCAAGCACCAATGCAGTAGTGACAAGCAGTGTGATGATCCTGATGTCTGATGTGGTAATGACTCATCTAATGCTGATGTAATATGATTGAAGTCAGGAATTTAACAAAATCTTTCGACGAGCGGACAGTTTTGGATAATATGTATGCCTTTTTCGAAGCAGGAAAGACAAATCTGATTATCGGTCGAAGCGGCTCAGGCAAAACAGTGATGTTGAAAAGTATTATCGGATTGATTCAACCTGATAAAGGCGAGGTTTTGTACGACGGACGTAATATCCTGAAAATGGGAAAAACGGAGATGAATCATCTCCGTCGGGAAATGGGTGTAATGTTTCAGGGATCGGCATTATTTGACAGTATGACGGTGTTGGAAAACGTGATGTTTCCTTTGGATATGTTTTCACAGGATACGGCCAAAGAACGTTTGGTGCGCGCACATTTCTGTTTAGAACGGGTCAATTTGACCGAAGCGCAGGATTTATATCCTTCCGAAATAAGCGGCGGGATGATGAAACGCGCAGCTATTGCGCGTGCCATCGCTTTGCAACCCAAGTATTTATTGTGTGATGAACCTAATTCGGGCCTTGATCCTAAAACAGCGCTTATCATTGACGAACTGATCCACGGCATTACCAAAGATTATCATATCACTACCGTAATTAACACGCATGATATGAATTCTGTAATGAATATCGGCGAAAGCATCATCTTTATCAAAGAAGGAGTGAAAGAATGGGAAGGAACAAAACACCGCGTGATTTCATCAGGAAACTCAGCGCTTCAGGATTTTCTTTTTGCCTCAGACCTGATCCGCAAAGCAAGCGAATTAGATGAACAGCGTAATGATGATTTTTTCAGGGAAGGATGATGGAAACAATTAGGAATTAGAAATTACCATTTATTATTTACGATTTTAGAGTTCAAATTTTGCGAAATCGTATGCCAAGTAGTGCCCTCCGGTTTACAATGGATTATTCGTATCATACGCTTTACGGTGTATTTTAAAAGAGGTTGAGCAGTTACAACAAATAATTATTCACTAACCACTAATTTTTACGGTCGCACATTTCCGCGACGGGCAGCGCTGACCGGCGACAGCTTCAACAGGTTATTTGTGGTGCGCCATGCAACATCCTGTAAAGCTTTGTCGCTCAAACCTAACTTCAGTATAAATCGTGCATGGCACAGGAAACCCTGAACGGCATATTCGTCTATACTTCCGGGACGGATGTCGGCATCGGTGCCAAACAGGATACGATCCGACCAATTCTCGATGAAATCGCGTAAATAGATACGGTCTTCTTCGATGAAATCGTCTGCCCAGCGTAGGTACATCCCGCAACTTGAGTCAATATAAAGGTTTTCGTATTCGCTGAACAGGCTTTGCAGGCGATCTGGACCGACATGAAGTTGGTGGGCGCCGATGACTTTGAGCTTGGGATAACGACGCATGATTGCCAGTACATCCTGAAGCAGGTCTTCGTTTGTGAAATCAACACCTTGTTCCCATCCGCTTTGCCAGTATGCATACAGACCGCCGCCATGGTAAGGAGAGTAGTTGTGTCGCTGGGTTACATGCCAGAGTAGTGGTAATCCTGTTTCTTCAGCGTATGCGAAGATGGCTTGCCACTCGTCCTGCTGCCAGACATCGCGTGATACTTTACCTTCCATTATTTCACGATTGTGTAATTTGATACCGCAGGCGCCGTTTTGTACTGCTTGCTTCACCAACGCTAAGGAAGGTTCATCGTTTTTTGGCCAAAAGAACCATGCAAAGCGCGGGTCTTTGGCAACAGTTTCGCCAAAAACTCCGAACATTTCCGTTTGCTCAGTAATAGCAACCACTTTACCAAGTCTGTACGCATCAAGCCGTGCAAACCAACTATCCAGCAGTTGTTGTAATACTGCCGAGTTGGTTACGCCACTCAGATGGGCGTGCATGTCAACCCAATATTCCTCACTTGGGACGAAATGAGGCATCCAGTCGCGGGAAAAACCGCCATCCATCGTGTCGCGTTGCAATAAATACGGCGAGTGCGGTCTGTCGGATTGGGAAATATATGTGGTTGTTTTTTTGATTGGGTATAATATAAAAAAAACGATAAGCGCTAATACAACGCCAAGACCAAATGCCATCAGGACATTATCTACTGAGAAATGTTTTTGTTTCATCAAAGTTTATTTTTTTACAGTTTTATATTAATTCAGCAATAGCATACCAGGAGGTAAAGAAAGAGAAGACTATGACAGCCACAAGCCATATATTATCCTTATATGATGCACAATGCGATCCCATCAGACCTTTACGGTTGAGTAATATGAAGATAGGTATGGTTACTGCAGGCAGGATACAGGCTTGAAATGCTTGGGAAAAGAGCATCAAGGCGGGAGGTCTTTGTTCCAAAAACACTGAACCGAATGAAATCAGCAGCGCTATTAAAATGAATATCCTTGATTGTGAGGATTGCAAATTTCGCGGTTTTCCTGTAAAATCAGCTACCAGCCATGGAGTAATTAATGCAATGGGAAAAATGCTTGACAATCCTGCGCCTACAATTCCCAATATCAGAATGAATGCAGCAGTTTTCCCTCCGATTGGTTCGAAAAGGGCAATCATCTCTGTCGTGTTATCCAATTTCAATCCCATTATGTGTAGTGTGCCGGCTGCAACTGCCATAATGACGGCACTTAGGAGAAGCATTACAGAGGCTGAAACCAATGAATCTTTCTTTTCTATTTTCAGGTCGTTGATAGTCCATCCCTTTTCGGCAACTATCGTACTACGCATGATAAATACAGCTGCCGAACAGGTTGTCCCCGCTATGGCAGCAATCAATCCGAAATTTTTGTCGGGTATGCGGGGAATCAACCCTTCGGCAAGCACTACAAAACTTGGTTTAACTGATATAAAGACGACTAAGAACGATAATCCCATCAGGATCACAAAGAATACCAACACTTTTTCCAAAGAACGATACTGTCCGTACCACATTAATTCGTACATAATAACAGTTATTACCAAAATAATCCAAAAAGGTTGGACAATTATGTCGGTTGTCATCCGGATTCCTTCCCGAATCAGATCGGCTACAATCCCCATGATCCCGATTATGGCAAGCATTTCGCCGACAATAAGTGCCAGCATAATGTACAAAGCCAATAGCCAGCCCCCCTTTTTAAAACCTGTCTTGATGTTATACAACGCTGTCCGTCCGGTAACTAAAGTCATTTTGCCATAAGCGACCATCAGCACATACGTGAAAATGGCCGACAACGCCAACACCCATAACAATCCCATGCCATGTTCAGCGCCTGTTTTGGCCATTGTGGTCACGCTACCTGTGCCTATATTATAGCCTATCAGAAACAATCCGGGCCCCACAACAGCTATAGCAACAAGTATTCTTTTGATTAATTTTCTCATTATTATTTGGTTATATCGCTATCAAGCAGCGAAGCCGAATCTTTATCAAGATAAAGCGTCCAATGGGGATGGGTCTTTAGTATGGTAGCGGGAATGCTGTTTGTCGGTAGATTTTCCATCGTATCTTTAATTGCGTTGGCCTTTACAATGTAAGGAACACAAGAAACGATTTGTCTGCATAACATGATTTGATGTACCGACATCGAAATGGCTTGTTTCGGGACATCAACGATCTTTTCAAACCATCCTTCACGAACCTGTTGTTGCTTACAGGTTTCGTTCAAGGTCACACAGATATAGGCTTCCTGCGTTTCGAAATCGGCAGGAGGGTCGTTGAAAGCAACGTGTGCATTTTCTCCGATGCCGATTATGCCAAGATCAATGGGCGCTTTGCGTATTTCGGAAGTTAAACAGGCAATTACTTTTAGCGGGTCGTCTTCGCCGTTTACTAAGTAAGCCTGTCCGATGTTGACTTTGCTCAAAAAACGCTCTTTTAAATACTTTCGAAAGCTGGCGGGATGACTTTCCGGAAGGCCGATATATTCGTCCAAATGAAACATTTCTACTTTGCCCCAATCAATATTCATTTCGATCAAGGCTTTGAGGGTATCAAACTGTGATGCGCCAGTGGAAAGAGCAATACGGGCTTTTCCTTTTTCGGTAATTGCTTTAGCGATGATTTCAGCGCAATGGGTTGCTGCATTTTTCCCGAGTTCGTCAGGGGTTTCAGAGATGTTGATTTTCATTTATAAATTGTTTGAAAGATTGTAAAATATTATTTTTTTTCAGCACAGAGATATACAAAACACCGGGGATCACAGAGGAGGAGCACGGAGCTAAAAACTTAGTATATCCCGTTGATACGTCTTTTGCGCCTGCGGTTTGAGGGTGGTCAGGTCGGCAATGTTTATTGGTTGGCGGTTGAAGATACTGTTACGGGCTGCGATGCCTATCAGGCAGGCAAATGCACCATCGCGCGAACCGGCACATTGCCGGTATGGGTCAGGGGTGTCGGGGATAAAAATCTGGTCGCGCAGCAGGTCGTCGCTTCCACCGTGTGTGGTAGATACTTTGGGTATCTGAATATAATTTCGTTTGGAAAACATCTTATAGAGGACGATTTCATCGTAGTCAATATCGTTTGTAGGGTTGGATTGTTGTATCCAAACATCAATACGTCCTTTTGTGCCGTTAAAAGCTAAACGGTAGCCTTCGTATGGCGAATAGGCTGTAAGCGAATAAGCTACATGTACGCCGTTTGCGTAGGTAATAGTAGCAGTCATCTTGTCGAAAATGTTGATGTCGCTTTTGAAAACGCATCCGTCACGCAGATAACCGTCATAGTGTTCGCAGTCGAGATAGAGTCGTTTGTATGGATTGATATCTTCCTGCGACATCACACCTGCAGCATCGCGCATGGTGTCCGACAGTTCAGGACGAGCAATCCTGAAATAGAATTTACATTCGGATGTATGTGGACAACTTCGACAGTTTTCCGCCCTGAATTTACCGTTTTTGCCATAAAAGTCCAATGATCCTGTGGCGTAAACCGATTCCGGATCGCTGTCAATCAACCAATTGAGTAGATCGAAGTGATGACTGGCTTTGTGAAGTAGCAACGAACCGCTTTTTTCTACCAACCGGTGCCAACGACGAAAATAATCTGCGCCGTGCGATGTATCGAGGTACCAGTTTAAGTTGGCCGAAGTGATTTCACCTATCTCACCTGCACGCAGGATTTCCCAGAGTTGTGCACATGCCGGCGTATAACGGGCATTATGACCCACACGGGTTTTTATGCCTGTTTTCTTTTCCGTATCAAGGATTTGCTGTACTTTCGTTTCGTCGGTAGTCATGGGTTTTTCGGTAAGTACATTTACGCCAAGCTCCATACTACGTACGATGTATTCATTGTGTGTAGCGTCAACTGTGGTTACAATAACCAATTCGGGTTTTGTCTCGGCTATCATTTTTTCGAATGCCGTCATCGGATTTTGGAGGTCGCTATATGTACGGCAATGTGCACCGATGATTTCTTTACCCGCTTCTACACGGCCTGGATTCATATCGCATAACCCTACAAATTCTATCCTGTCAGGATAGCGTTGCATCAAATCTCTGCCCCACATACTGGTGCCACGCGAGCCTGTGCCTACCATGGCTAATTTTAATTTTGCAGCCGGACGGGCTGAAGTGGTGATTGAATCCTTAGCCTCTGATAGCGGATTGATCAGTGTACTTCCTGCAAGCACTACACCTGAAGTGGTAAGGAATCGGCGTCTTGAAATGGATTGATTTTTACTCATAGCATTACTTTTTCAAATTGACAGTACAAATATAATGAATTTTATGAAAAGTACTTGGAAAAACCGGATTTTTCGCGTATGTTTGCCGAAACAAACCCAAATGATTATATGGAAAAGAAACAGTTGGAAAAAATATTAAGCGACATTAAACGTGTAAAGATTGCCATTGTGGGTGATTTTTGTTTGGATGCATATTGGTTTATTGACGAATCGAAAAGCGAAATTTCTGTTGAGACAGGGCAAAGAACACGTCCGATTCGTACACAGCAATATTCGTTGGGTGGCGCAGGTAATGTAGCGAATAATCTGGCGGCTATGGGCGTTGGAAATATTTATGCTTTTGGCGTAGTGGGTGTTGACCCATTTGCTCCTGAAATGAAAAAAATCATGCAAAAAGCCGGTATTCATACGGATTATCTGCTGACGCAAGAGGAAGATTGGGCGACACATGTGTATGCAAAACCGTACGTAGGTGATGAAGAAGAAGGCAGAATTGACTTTGGCAACTTCAACCGGTTGACTGACCATAAAGCGGATGAGTTGTTACAAAAACTGTCAACCCTGCTTTCTGAAATAGATGCTGTCATCATCAACGAACAGGTATTATCGGGAATACATACCCCTTATTTTCGCAAAAACTTAGTAAAACTCATCGGTGCTTTTCCAGAGAAAATGTTTATTGCCGATAGTCGCCATTACAACGATCAATACGAATGTGCTTTACGCAAGATGAACGATTCGGAAGCTGCAATGCTTTGCGGGATGAAACAGGATACGACCGAAGCGGTTTCGTATGACGAAGTTTGCCGGGCAGCCGGAGTTCTTTTCAATCGGTTTAAGAAACCATTATTTATTACACGAGGCAGTGCCGGGTCGTTAGTGATTGACGAGAATGGAATCGAAGAAATTCCCGGACTAATGATTTTGTCGAGGGTAGATACCGTAGGTGCCGGCGACAGTTATCTGGCAGGGGTTACTGCCGCTTTAGCTGCAGGCTATACAATGCAAAAAGCTGCTACGCTGGGTTCTTATGTTGCCGGTGTAACCGTGCAGAAACTGTTTCAGACAGGAACGGCATCGCCCGAAGAAATTTTAGAAATCGGTGTAAATCCTGACTATATTTATATGTCGGATTTGGCCGGAAATATCAGACAGGCAAAATATTTACCCGACAGCGAAATTGAAATCGTTAATAAATGGGATGAAAAGTTGAATATCAAATATGCTATTTTCGACCACGACGGCACTATTTCCACTCTTCGCGAAGGATGGGAGCATATAATGACTCCTGTGATGGTCAAAGCCGTTTTGGGTAAAAAATACAGAGATGCCGGAATGGATGTGTATCTGAAAGTTGAGGAGAGAATCAAAGAATTTATTGACAAAACGACCGGCATTCAAACACTTGTTCAAATGACAGGATTGTTGGATATCATCCGCGAATTTGGATTTGTGCCCGAAAAAGATATGCTTGACGGACATGGATACAAAAAGATTTACAATGATGAATTGCTTGCAATGGTTAGGGTCAGAGAGCAAAAATTTGCCAATGGCGAACTTAATCTTGATGATTTAACGGTAAAGAATGCGGTTCCTTTTATAAAAAAAATGTATGAGGCAGGTGTGCAATTGTATTTAGCCAGCGGTTCGGACGAAGAAGATGTAAAAGAAGAAGCCCGTATAATGGGTTATGATTATCTTTTCGAAGAGAGAATATACGGTTCGGTAGGCGATGTATCTGTCGAAGCCAAGCGGATCGTTCTCAACCGCATCATGGAAAAAATCGGTAGCAATTCAGCGGCTCAGGTCGTCACTTTTGGGGATGGCCCCGTCGAGATAAGGGAAACGCACAAGCGCGGCGGTTTGGCAGTAGGGCTGGCAACCAACGAACTGCGACGGTATGAATTGAATGTACAAAAACGTACCCGATTGATTCAAGCAGGTGCCGATATTATTATTCCCGATTTTTCTCAGTATGCAAAACTCTTTGCCTTATTGAATTTGTAGAAGTTCATCCATTTTTTTGATGTAACAAAATCAAAAACATCTCGTTATTGTAATTTGAAATACTGTAAGTGAAGAATATATGAGCCCGATTATCCGAAATTTTTTAGGCGTCATCCGCCGATTTAAGGTGGCGATTTCGGGGCAGAAGACCATCAATCACAGACCGACGCTTCTGTCGTGGAGATTATCATCATGTTCAACAAGGCGTATTTCAGGATATTACTGATATGTTTTGTGATAGCGGCTCCGCTTGCATGGTATGCCGTTACCCGCTGGTTGGAGAACTTTGCGTATAAAACGCCGATGCACTGGCGGGTTTATCTGTTTTCATTTGTGGCAGTGGGAATCATTACCGCAGCTACAGTGACTTTTCAGAACTGGCGCGTGGCGAATGATGATCCGGTGAAGACGATTAAGAGTGAATGAGAAGAATGTAATAAAAAATGAATAGATATGAAAAACTTTTTTACTTTTTTAGTGTTGTTGACGGTATGCTGTGAAATTAACTCCTGTAATACAAGCAACAAAGAAATACTTTCGCCTGCATCCCCCGAAAGCGAGGGAGTACCGGCAGAGGCAATAATTTCCTTTATGGATGAACTAAAACAGCACAATCTGAATATGCACAGTTTTATGTTGATCAGGAACGGAAAAATGCTTTCAGAATGTTACTGGCCTTTATTCAGTGCCGATAAAAAGCATCGCATGTATTCCGTGAGTAAGAGTTTTACATCGGCTGCAATAGGGTTGATGATAGATGAAGGCCGTATTTCGTTAGACGATAAGGTGGCGGATTTCTTTCCCGAATATATACCGGAAGATCCCCATCCGTTCATACTTAAGGCTACAGTACGCCATTTGTTGATGATGGCCACATTCAACGAATCTACCTCCTATAATCAGTTTGACCTTGATTGGGTGGCCACCTTTTTTCAAGACCCACGCAGAAAGCATGAACCAGGTACACGATTTAGTTACGATACTGCAGCTACCGTCGTTCTGTGCGCCATTGTTGAGAAGCTAAACGGTAAACCGATACTCGAATACATGCGGCCTGTTTTCGTTGAGATCGGCATTTCTGAGGATATATGGTGTATCAAGTCGCCCGACGGACGTTCGTGGACAGGTTCGGGCATAATGTGTACTACCCGCGATCTTGCCAGATTTGCGTTACTATGTTTGAATAAAGGCGAATGGAACGGAAAACAGTTAATAAGTCGTGAATACATGAAAGCAGCTACATCTTCCCAAATAGACAACCACGGACAACCGGGATCTGAATTCAGTTTCGGTTACGGATATCAATTCTGGTGTCTCAGAGAGGGTGGTTTTGCATGTTACGGCATGGGCGGTCAGTTGGCACTGTGCCTTCCGGATAAAAATTTAGTGATGGTTACAACGGCCGACAATCAGGCGATTGCGAATGGGATAGAACCCATTATCGAAGCCTTTTTCAGGCTTGCCGGAAAAATCGCAAATACCTCATTACCGGAAAATAAGGAAGCACAAAAAGTCTTAGCCGATAAAATTGCAAATGTTTCTACTCCACTGCCTGTCGGCAGCACCACAACGCTTAATGCGACACAGTTTTCCGGAAAACGATACACAATGGAAAGCAATCCAATGGAAATCAAATGGATGAGTGTTGATGTTACGTCTGAAAGATGCTCCCTTCATTATGAAAATAACACAGGCGAACACAGCATTATACTTGGTATGGGCGAATATGTATTTCAAAAATTCCCTGAGCAATATTTTGGCGCTCAGATTGGGACGAAAAACACTCATTATGATACAATTGCTGCCGGAGCATGGCAGGATGATAACACGTTATCGGGTATTATTTACGCAATAGATGACTATTTCGGTTCAATCCATTTTACCATAGCGTTTTCAGAAGGTAAACTAAATATTACCATGAAGAAAACGGCTGAGTGGTTCTTTGACACGTATCAGGGAACGGCAGAAGGGAAAATATAATATTTCATTCTTCCACAATCACCACATCCCATGCTTTTAATACGATTTCATCGCCTGGGTTTACACCCGAAATCAGTTCTTTGCCGCTATAATAGGGATTTTTAACGGTTTGGTTTTGGTCGCTGAAATTAAACATGTAATGAATGTTCTTTCCGGATTGATTTTTCCCTGAACGGAAAATTACCGGAAATCGGAAATCATTTACTTTTGTTGTCAACCCGGCTTCCTTTGCTGTTTGCAAGACAATTTTCTCCAACAATTCCTGCGTAGGATATGCGCCGATATAAAACAGTTTGCCTTTGCCATACGAATTTTCTGTAATCACCGGCCATTGACCGTAAAAAGGATGATCGGCATAAGCCAACGGTTTGGCTGTTTCGGGGATTAAAAATTCGTACCACTCGCTGATTTGATCCCCGCTCAGTCCGAACGTATTGTCTTTTAGTTTCATAGAAGGGATGTTGGCATATTCCTGATAATAAAATCCACATGCCTTGCGCAATGGGCCTGGCGCCAATTCAGCGCGAACGGCAGAATGTTCGTTGCAGTAACCGCTTTTAAAAAACATGACCACATAACCGCCGTTTTTCACGAATTGATCGATTTTATCGAGCAACGCATTGCTGGCTATATACAAAGGCGGAATGACTAACATTTTATACCGGCTGAAATCCGTCCATTGATCACAGGGAACAATATCCGCTTCTATATTCTGATTGTATAATGCGCTATGAACCATGCTTGCGGGATATCTGTCGCGGTTGGTGTAAGGCATAAAACCCAGTGCATGATACGAGTCATGGCTGTAAAGGATGGCTACTTTGTTGTCTTTTTTCAGATTGACCAAATC
>JGI24705J35276_12238553_pt1 | contig 26288 bp, 17 predicted proteins | sample TergutNt197P4_FD_35276 | JGI IMG/M metagenome (IMG submission 35276) | reverse complement strand
GACCGAGCGAAGGCGTTGAATAGGGAATCGTTGTACATGATCCTTCTCCACTTGGGTTCCGCTAGTGAAACGAACCGAAGTGCCGGAGCGTTCCCTTGCGTCCGTGCGAATCAGCATACGTACGTAGAGATGATTGGACACCCGCCACATATTCCCGCGCAATACACAACGAATAGGCACTTGGCTGTTTTCTTCAGCAAAGACGCACAATTCCTTCAAATGCAGCGATGCGCAACATCCTGAGTTTACCGGAGTGAAAGCCTTAATCCATTAACCAAACGTAGCGATGATCACACAGGACTGCGCGCGCAAGGAAGACGAAATCTGCACATCCTGTCGTGGTAGCCAATCCTCGGATGGTCGAGCCAGTTGAAGGTGATCGCGTAAACGATGGCTCGATCATACTGATCTGCATCAAGAGAGCAGCTGATCTCGGCTGTCGGCGGCGGAAAGCTTCAGGATTCAAAAGCCCGTCCGAGACGCCGGCGAACGACCGGGAATTCGGCTTCATCATATCCAGGGACACGGCAATTCACGAGCGGAGTCGAGGCACTTTGCTTCACTTTTGCCCTTCGAGTGGCACAAGGCGCGGCCTTGATCGGCAAGGTGCCCCCTTTCCGACCGTTGGTTCGGGCAATCCGGCCATCAGGACGACCGCCCGGGATCGTTATGATGTGAGCGGCGTTGTGCCGATAGTATGACGCATGGTTCCCGGAATTGGTTCCCTCCTGACGTTGTGTTAGCATAATGTTGCGCTGCAGTGGCGCTGGAACCGCTCGTCCCCGACGATGGCTTGGAAAGAACCGAAAATCATGAATCCCGTCAAAGAACTCGAAAAGCACGGACAGGCCGTCTGGCTGGATTTTCTCGCCCGCGGCTTCATCGCAGGGGGCGATCTGCAGGAACTGATCGAAACTGACGGCGTCAAAGGCGTGACGTCAAATCCCTCGATCTTCGAGAAAGCGATCGGTAGTTCCAGCGAATATGACGCGTCGATCGGCAAGGCGCTCAAGAGCGGCGACCGCTCCGTTGCCGCGCTGTTCGAACGTCTGGCCGTGGAGGATATCCAGAACGCCGCCGACGTGCTGCGCCCGGTCTACAACCGGCTGAGAGGCCAGGATGGATTTGTCAGCCTCGAAGTGTCTCCCTACCTCGCCACCGACACCAGGGCGACCATCGCCGAAGCCGAGCGGCTTTGGAAGGACGTGGCGCGCAAGAACCTGATGATCAAGGTGCCGGCGACGCCGGAGGGCCTGCCGGCGATCGAGCAGCTGATTGGGGAAGGCATCAGCATCAACATCACCCTTCTGTTTTCGCAGAATGTCTATTTAGAGGTGGCCGAGGCCTATCTGTCGGGGCTTGAAAAGTATGTCGAAAAAGGCGGCGACCCCTCCCACGTCGCCAGCGTTGCGAGCTTCTTCGTCAGCCGTATCGACACCATGGTCGACAAACAGATCGACGAGAGGATCGCCCGCGCCAATGACCCCACGGAAAAGACGCGCCTGGCCGGGTTGAAAGGCAAGGTTGCGATCGCCAATGCCAAGCTCGCCTACCAGGACTATAAGCGCCTGTTTACGAGCAGCCGCTGGGAGAAGCTCGCCGCCAAAGGCGCCAGACCACAGCGGTTGCTGTGGGCTTCGACGGGGACCAAAAACAAGGATTATAGCGACGTCCTTTATGTCGAGGAGTTGATCGGCCCAAACACCATCAACACTGTTCCGCCGGCAACGCTCGACGCTTTCCGCGATCATGGCAAGGTGCGCGACAGCCTGGAGGAGAATATCGAGCAAGCACGGCATATTCTTGCCGAGCTTGAGAAATCCGGGATCTCGCTGGATGCGATCACCGCCGATCTGGTCACGGACGGCGTCAAGCAATTCGCCGATGCCGCCGACAAGGTCTACGGCGCGATGGCTCACAAGCGCGCGACCGTGCTGGGTGCGGCCATCAACCGGCAGCAACTGATGCTGGGCGACGGCCTTGGCAAGGCGGCCGCTCGAAGCAGCGAGCAGTGGCGCGCGGCGGCGAAGATCCGCAGGCTTTGGCAGCGCGACAATTCGGTGTGGACCGGCGCCGACGAGGACAAATGGCTCGGCTGGCTCGATAGCGCCGCCAAGGCCGATATCGCCGATTACGAGGATTTCTCACAGCGCGTGAAAGGACAGATGTTCTCCGATGCGGTCGTTCTCGGCATGGGTGGATCGAGCCTGGGGCCCGAAGTGCTCGCGGAGACTTTCGCGAAGCGGCCGGGCTTTCCGAAGCTGCATGTGCTTGACTCCACCGATCCCGCCGAGGTCCGCGCCATGGAGGCCAGGATCGACATCGCGCGCACCGTCTTCATCGTTTCCAGCAAATCCGGCGGCACCACCGAGCCGAACGCGATGAAGGACTACTTCTACGACCGCGTCGCCAAGGCGGTCGGCCCCGGCATCAAGACCGGCCATCGCTTTATTGCCGTCACCGATCCCGGCTCCTCGCTCGAGAAGGCCGCAAGGAAACTCGGCTATGCCCGTATCTTCCATGGTGAGCCGTCGATTGGCGGCCGCTACTCGGTGCTGTCGCCGTTCGGCCTGGTGCCGGCGGCAACCGCCGGCATCGATATCCGCACCTTTATCAGGCACGCGCTCGCGATGGTGCGCTCCTGCGGCGCGGACGTACCGCCGCAGGAGAACCCAGGCGTTCAGCTCGGGCTGGCCATGGGCCTCGCTGGCCTGGAGGGCCGCGACAAGGTGACGATCTTGTCGTCGAAGAAAATCGCCGACTTCGGCGCGTGGGCCGAACAGCTGATCGCCGAATCCACCGGCAAAGAGGGCAAGGGGCTGATCCCGATCGATAACGAGCCGCTGGCCGACCCCGCGGCCTACGGGACAGACCGTTTCTTCATCGACATCCGCACCGAAGGTGAAAGTGATCCCGCCCGTGACGAAAAGCTGGCCGCGCTGGAACAGGCAGGCCATCCGATCGTTCGCATCGTGATGAAATCGGCGGACCATATCGGGCAGGAGTTCTTCCGCTTCGAGATCGCCACCGCAGTTGCCGGCGCGATCCTTGGAATCAACCCGTTCGATCAGCCGGACGTTGAATCCGCCAAGATCAAGACGCGGGAACTAACCGCTGCCTTCGAAAAGACGGGATCGCTGCCGGCGGAGCAACCGGTCGTAAGCACGGACAAGGTCGACCTCTATACCGACGATGCCAACGCAGCGGCGTTGCGCGCAGCTGGCGCAGACGGTGACCTCACCTCCTGGTTGAAAGCCCATCTTGCCCGTTCCGGTAGCGGCGATTATGTTGCACTACTCGCCTATATTGAACGCGACAAAGCCCATATCGACACCCTGCAGAAGATGCGACTTGCCATCCGCGAAAGCCGCCGTGTCGCCACCTGCGCCGAGTTCGGGCCGCGCTTCCTGCATTCCACGGGACAGGCCTACAAGGGCGGTCCCGACAGCGGCGTCTTTCTGCAGATTACTGCCGACGATGCCAACGACCTTGCGGTCCCCGGCCAGAAGGCGAGCTTCGGCATCATCAAGGCGGCGCAGGCGCGTGGCGATTTCGACGTGCTTACCGAGCGCGGCCGGAGAGCGTTGCGTGTGCATCTGAAGGGCGGCCTCAAGGCCGGGCTGGCGGCGCTGGATAAAGCGGTATCTGAAGCGTTGATGTAGGAGCTCAAATGCAGCTTGGCATGATCGGCCTTGGCCGGATGGGCGGCAATATTGTCCGGCGGCTGATGAAAAATGGCCATTCGACCGTCGTCTACGACAAGGACGCCAAGGCCGTCGCCGGGCTTGCCGCCGAGGGTGCGGCAGGCGCCAAATCGCTGGAAGACTTTGTCGCAAAGCTTCAGGCGCCGCGCACGGCCTGGGTGATGCTTCCGGCCGGCACGATCACGGAAGCAACCATCGACGCGCTCGCCGGGCTGATGCAGCCGGGCGACGTCATCATCGACGGAGGCAACACCTTCTGGCAGGACGACGTGCGTCGCGCCAAGGCGCTGAAAGCCCATGGCATCCACTATGTCGACATCGGCACTTCGGGCGGCATCTGGGGCCTTGAGCGTGGCTATTGCATGATGATTGGCGGCGAACAGGCGGTGGTCGACCGGCTCGACCCGATCTTCGCCGCGCTGGCGCCGGGGATCGGCGACATCCCGCGCACGCCCGACCGCGGGGGCCGCAATCCCCGCATCGAGCAGGGTTATATTCATGCCGGCCCCGTCGGGGCCGGGCACTTTGTCAAGATGGTTCACAACGGCATCGAATACGGCCTGATGCAGGCCTATGCGGAAGGCTTCGACATCCTCCGTAACGCCAATGTCGAGACGTTGCCGCCGGACCACCGTTTCGATTTCGAGATCGCCGATATCGCCGAAGTCTGGCGCCGCGGCAGCGTGATCCCGTCCTGGCTGCTCGATCTTACGGCTGCCGCGCTCGCCAAGAACCCGACACTGTCGGAATATTCCGGGTTCGTCGAAGATTCCGGTGAGGGCCGCTGGACTGTCAATGCGGCGATCGACGAGGCGGTCCCTGCAGAAGTCCTGACCGCGGCTCTGTTTGCCCGTTTCCGCTCGCGCAAGGAACATACCTTCGCCGAAAAGATTCTCTCCGCGATGCGCGCCGGGTTCGGTGGCCACAAGGAGCCGAACCAACACGCCGATCCGGCGCGACATGCGCCAAACCCCAGTTCGAACCTCAAGACCGGATCTCCATGACGGAAGCCACGCGTCAGATTCCGCAATCCTGCGCCTTCATCATTTTCGGCGCCACCGGCGACCTGTCACATCGGCTGGTGATCCCCTCGCTGTACAATCTCGCTGCCGGCGGCCTCCTGCCCGATAAGTTCTGCGTCGTCGGAATTACGCGCAAGGGCATGTCGAGCAGCAGCCTGCGCGACAGCCTGATGAACGGACTACGCCAGTTCGCCACCCGCCCGGTCGAGGAGCCGATCGCAAGGCGTCTGCTCGAATGCGTCACCGCCGTTGAGGCTGATCCGAACGAGCCGCCCTCCTTCGATGCCATGCGCGACCAATTGGAGAAGCTGGAATGCACGCGCGGGACCATCGGTAACCGGCTGTTCTATCTGGCGACGCCGCCCGCAGCCTTTGCCCCGATCGCACGCGAACTCGGCCGCGTCGGCCTTCTAAGGGAAGAAAATGGTGCCTGGCGCCGCCTGGTGGTCGAAAAGCCGTTCGGCACCGATCTGGCTTCGGCAAAGGCCTTGAACGCCAAATTGCTCAAGATCCTCGACGAGCACCAGATCTACCGGATCGATCACTATCTCGGCAAGGAAACGGTCCAGAACATCATGGTGTTACGCTTTGCCAACGGCATGTTCGAGCCAATCTGGAATCGCAATCATATCGGCCATGTCCAGATCACGGTGACCGAGAAGCTCGACGTCGGCCACCGCGGCAGCTTCTACGATACGACCGGCGCCCTGCGCGACATGGTGCCAAATCACCTGTTCCAACTGCTCTCGCTGGTTACGATGGAGCCGCCGACACGGTTTGACGCGCGCGCAGTACGCTCGGAAAAAGCCGAAGTACTGGCCGCGATCCAGCAACAGAGCGAAGTGGATGCGCTGAAAAACTCGGTTCGTGCCCAATATCTCGCGGGACGAATCGGCGACCGTGAGATCCCCGACTATCGCAAGACAAGAGACGTCAAACCCAACAGCACCACCGAGACCTATGTCGCGATGAAGCTTGCGATCGACAATTGGCGCTGGGCCGGGGTCCCCTTCTACCTGCGTACCGGAAAGGCACTCGACGCCAAGCGAACGGAAGTGGCGATCAAGTTCAGGCAGGCGCCGTTGGCGATGTTCAGCAGCACATCGGTCGAACGTCTGTCGCAGAACTATCTGACCATCGGCATCGAGCCGACCGAAGGCATCGAGTTGCAGTTCAATACCAAAGTGCCGGGCCCGAAGGTCAAGATCGACGGCGTCGAGATGAAGTTTCGCTACAAGGATTACTTCAAGGCCGAGCCGAGCACCGGCTACGAAACGCTGATCTACGATTGCATGATTGGCGACAACATCTTGTTTCAGCGTGCTGACGGCGTCGAGGCTGGATGGCAGGCGGTGCAGCCCTTCCTGGATGCCTGGAAGCAGGTAGGCGCCGAGGGCCTCGAGACCTACAGAGCCGGCAGCGAGGGCCCGCCCGGTGCCGACGAGCTATTGAAGCGCGACGGACGCAGTTGGCGCAAGCTTACCTGACGAGCGCTTTACGATGGCTTTTCTCGACCAGCGCCGTTTGATCGTAGTTGCGGATGCCACGGAGCTTGCGCGCCGCGCCGCGGACCGTGTCATGGCAAGGATCGCAGCCAACGATGGTCGGATCGCAATCTGCCTCACCGGCGGATCGAGTCCGAAACAGCTCTATGAACTGCTCGCCACCGAGGACTATCGAAGCCGGATTCCCTGGGATCGCGTGCACTGGTTCATCGGCGACGAGCGGCTGGTGCCGCCGGATGATCCCCTCAACAACATGGCCATGGCGCGAAAGACACTGCTCGATCGCGCAGCACCGCGCGAGAACGTCCACCCGATTCCGACCGACACCCCCGACCCTGACAAGGGCGCGGAACGCTACGAGCGCGACTTGAAGTCCTTCTACGGCGCAGATCGGCTCGAGCCGGCGCGACCGTTGTTCGATGTCGTGCTGCTCGGAATGGGACCCGACGGGCATACCGCCTCGCTGTTTCCGAACGATCCTGCATTGCAGGAAACCGCTCGTTGGGTGGTCGGCGTATCCAAGGCCAATGCCGCACCTTTCGTACTGCGAATCACGCTGACGCTCCCGGCCCTTGCTTCATGTAACGAGATGCTGTTCGAGGTCTCAGGCGCCGGCAAAGTCGAGGTCTTGACGCGCGTGCTCAATGGCGAGAATCTTCCGGCGGCTCGCGCGCGTTCCAGCAGAGAGACCGTCTGGCTGGTCGACAAAGCCGCGCTTCCGGAGAACTTTCGTGGCGGATAGCAGCGTCGATCTTCCCTGTGCGCTCATCGTGATGGGCGTCTCCGGCTCCGGCAAAAGCACCATTGCGGACGCGCTCGCCAGACGTCTCGGCTGGCGGTTTGAAGATGGCGACAGATTTCATCCTCCGGCCAATGTCGCCAAGATGAGTGCGGGCCATCCGCTTACCGATGAGGATCGCCGGCCATGGCTCGAGGCCATCGCCGCGGAAATCGATCGCACCTGCGCTGCAAACGAAAAGACGATCGTCGCGTGCTCGGCACTCAAACGTGCCTATCGCGACATTCTTGTCCACGGGCGAAGCGATGTCCGCTTTGTCTTTCTCAAGGGGACACAGGAATTGATCGCAGATCGGCTCGATCAAAGGAAGGGCCATTTCATGCCGCCAGAATTGCTCGCAAGCCAGCTCAGGACCCTGGAGCCGCCTGGGCCTGACGAGCCTGTCATCACCGTCTCAATTGACGCTTCGGTCGAGTCGATCGCATCCGACATACTGCGACAATTGCGGCTCGCGACAATTGCCAACTGAGCAGAACCCTACGGAGCCCGCCCATGAAACGCATCCCACTGGTGGTCTCCGACGTCGACGGCACTCTCCTGACCAAGGATAAGACGCTGACCGACGCGGCGAAGGGCGCGGTACGGCGGCTGCACGATGCCGGCATTGCCTTCACCATTATCTCCAGCCGCCCAACCATCGGCATGCGCTTTCTGATCGAACCGCTCGCGATCTCACTTCCGATCGGCGCTTTCAACGGCAGCTCGATCGTCGACCCTCAGATGAATCCGATCGAGCAACATCTGATCCCGACATCTGCGGTCGCGCAGAGTCTCGCGATTCTGAAAGAATTTGACGTCGATATCTGGATGTTCACCAACGACCAATGGCTGACACAGAACGGCAACGGCGAATATGTTCCGCTGGAGAAGCGAGCGATCCGCACGGATCCGACCATTGTGACAGATTTCTCGCCGTACCTATCAAGCGCCTGCAAGGTCGTCGGAGCAAGCTCCGATGCCCCCCTGCTGGAGCGCTGCGATCGCGTGATGCGCGAGTCGCTGGGTACGCAAGCCCTCGCGGTGCGCTCGCAAACCTATTATCTCGATATCACCCCGCCGGGGTTCGACAAAGGCACCTTCGTGCGGGCGATGGCGCAGCGGCTGGGCGTTCCGACCGATGCGGTCGCCACCATCGGCGATATGCAGAACGATCTCGCCATGTTCAGGACGAGCGGTCTTTCCATCGCCATGGGCAATGCGAGCGACGACGTGAAACGGCAGGCGACCCACATCACGACTTCCAACGAACAGGAGGGATTTGCGCACGCGGTGGAGATAATCTTGCGCGAAAATGGGGGCGGCTAAGGTCCGGACACGTGACCAAGGCTGTGCTCGGCAGCAAGGTCTCGTTCCAGAGCGGTAAGCTCCAGCTGGATGAATCCGTGGCGACTCCGCCCGCTGGCGATAGTCAGCCGAGCCGGCATTGCATGTTATCGAGAATGTGGGTCGTACACTCTGCCCCATTGCGGTTGTGGATATCGCGCTCTCGAAATTATTGCGCTTCGCGGCAAGATGCTTGCTCAGCAAGGCGGTTTTTCCCAACAGGCGCGCGGGCCCCACCCAGCGTCTTCCCGCGCCGCATGCGCCTTCGCCTCGCCCCCCAAGCCGGCACTCCGGCCACGCTTCACCAAGTCTCCGCGACAACGAGGGCGTCCAGAGCGAAGGCGCATGCGTTGCTTGCCGCCTCCTCTTGACGGTCCTTTTCCTTGTTCATCCCCCAATCGCAGATCCCTTTGACCATTATGAAGTGCTTCCGCATCTCATGGCAGACTGCAGAGAGCCCCGAAGCTTCCATTTCACCCGCGATGGCGGGCGGTTGGAGCTTGAGAAGTCTCTCTCGAAACTCCTCGTCGTCTACGAGCTTCTCTCCCGAGAGCACTGTACCGACGTGAATCTTTGCTTTGGTCCAAATGATCATATTGGCCCGAGCCCGACTCAGGAGCTGTGGGCTGCTCTCGCGCGTGGCACCGCGATCCTCTGGACGATCCTTAGAGACACGTTGCTTCTCGTAGTCATGGACCATCTCAGAAATGACAACATCACCTAGCGCCTGACGTTTTTGCTGAAGTCCAAAGCAGATGCCGACCGAGATGACATACTTTGGCTTGAGGCATTCGATTGCGTTCTTTCCCATTATGTAGGAACCCGATGCCCCTCCACTGCCTGCCGAGGTTCTGAGATGGAAAATGCGACCAACGTCAGAACGAAATCGCTCGACGTATGAGAATCGCTCTTCGCTGACTATTACGGGGGCACTAAAGCTGCGCTCATCCAAGAGCTTATGAAGCACCTGATCTTCCACATCAGTGGCGGTAACAATGAGATATTGCCCCTTCCATGTCAGAGCGTCGGGCATCACAAAACCTCCTGAGGCGTCCTTCACCAGCACTTCAGACGCTCTGTAAATCTCCATTGCGGCCTGATATGGGTCACTGTCCTCGGCTAGGCCTCTCATTTGCAGTGTTCGAACCGCCGTGACAATTGCTGCCGTACGAGGCAACCTACCCCGGTGAGCGTGAGCAAGAACGAACAGGAGCCGGTCCTTTGCGCGAACAAACTCTGAGAAGTTCCGATGTAGTCGAAACTGCAAAAATTGTCTGAAGCCTTCGGCTGAATCGTCCGCTAACAGCTTCCATAACCCAAGCTTCATTAACAAACTCGACATGATAGTGAAGTCGAGATATGGAAACGACCGATCATCTTCGAACGCGGAAAGGTTCGGAAATCCCGTCGGGGCATAGCCCTCAAATACGTCGATATAAATCTCCGTAAACTGTGCGGGCAGGATTTTCGATAACAATTGATCGGTGGCTGGCTCGAATTCCAGTGTCCGCCTAAAGAAAGCTGGCGTCAGCGCCCCTTCCTCTGATGAGACCAACTTCCTTATGCCTTTCGCCGCACCTTGCAATACCACACGCTGCTCGAGCGAGAGCCGGTTTTCAAATTTCGGCACAGCACCGTCGTGATACAGGGTCGAGAAAGTGGCTCGAAGTAAAGACGTGGTTGACGGATCACCGACTCCGGAAGTCGGAAATCCATTGAACACTGCCAAATCCCCCTCGAAATACATTGGGTACGCGCTCTTATCCCACTCGTACATTTTTTTGCGCGCGTCTAAGAACTCAGAGAGAATTTGATGACGCGACAGAGCAACGAAGATTTGAGCCTCGCCGAGTTCTCGGATTTCCTGCACAAAAGCCTGACTATCATGGAAGCACTCGACAATTTGTGCATGACCAGCGTAGAGCGGGCGCGGGGTAGACAGCACTACCGCCCTTAGAAAGGGTCGGTGCACCTCCACCCTGACCGGAAGTTTCAGAGCTTTGAAAATCTCTCGGTTGATCTGAAAGCAATAGACCGGCTTATCGATATGCATTCACGAGCCGCTCAAAATGCCGAACAATATGTTCGAAAAATATTTGGGACCAGATTTCAAACTGCGCGAGATCATTTGGCAGAGCACGCAATGACTTCCAGTGCAGGTTTCGAATTTCCAATTCGCCCTTGGTAAGATCCTCCGTTTCGCGGCACCGCACTATCATAGCCACCGCTAGGTGCTTTTGGCCTTCTCTAGTGGTGTTGTCATTGATCAACCCGACCACCTGAGGACCTTGCCCCAAGGCCAACTTCTCGGCTAAGTTTAGCTCCTCGCTCAACTCGCGCAAAGCGTTAGACGTTATTCCATACTGGTCTGTGCTGAAAAGGTTCAAATCCTGAGCTTCTATGTGGCCACCGAAACCGATGCTCTTCCTTCCGACCAGCTCTCTTCCAGTTGCGGAATACGTACCTCGCTCGTAGCAGAGCACTGTCCGGGCACGGAGCACGGCAACGTACGTAACAATTTGCTTCAGCGAAAAGTCTGCTTCAGCATCCTTTCGCGCGACATAGAGCAACTCTGGATTATCAGCGACAATTTCACGATAGGATTCGTAAGGAAAGAAGCCGTCCTCATGATCAATGGGCAAGCTGCGTCGCCTGATGCACAAAACGTCTTCGTTAGAAATTTCTTTCCGGCGAATGGCCGCCTTATATTCCTTGGCAAACTGCCTCCGATAGTGGAGGTTCAAGAGGCTCGATCGAAGCCCGAATTTTCCGCGCGCAAATCTGTAGAAGGGCGATTTTGCGCCATCGCGCCTTATGGATTCAGCAAGGCGCGCATGGATAGTCTTGTGAGGGGTTTTTGCCTTCGCATACTTTTCCGGGATCAGTCCGGCTCCCCTCGCCGCAGCGATCATCTCCTTAGGAGACATCGGCTGTTGCGACAGGTCCAAAATCTTGCGGGCGAGATCTAGGTAGAAGTTTACCATGGAAGGACGGAAACCCCTAATGTCTGAATTGCAGCCTGATGAACATCTCTGGAGGCAATTCGCCGAAGCCAGAATGAAAGAAGGCAACTTGAATGATCATCTCGATCTACCGTCCATCTTTCAGGAAATCCCGCCCGGCTTGGGCTCTATTGCTCTCGACCTCGGATGTGGCCTTGGACAGTCTTCATTCCGTCTCGCCGAGATGCTAGGCTATGACGTACTCGCAGTGGATGCCAGCGCCGAGATGCTGGAGCACGCCCGAAAGTTGTACTCCGGAAACAAGATTCAGTGGATAGAATCGACCTTCGAGAACTTGGATCTTGCGCCAGCGTCAGTGCAACTGATCGTGTCATGCCTCAGTTTCCACTTCGTAGAAAGACTGGATGACCTCCTCAAAAGGTGCCGGGCTTGGTTGTGCGAAGGCGGCGCGCTTCTTTTTTCAGTTAGGCATCCAATTCGTACTTGCAACCCGACCGGCGAGTCGCGCGCTGGGCATGAAATTTCTTGGACTGTAAAAGACTATTTTACCGAGGGCGCGAGGGAATTCGACTGGCTTGGAGCGCGATGCGTCAACTTTCATCGACCAGTTAGCCGCTACATTCAGATGATCGTCGCGGCTGGGCTTACGTTAGAGAAGATAATGGAGCCAAGCGAGCCTACTTGTTCTTCAGAGGCAACAGAAGAAAGTAAATCAGTCCCGTTCTTCCTTACTCTCTTATCTCGGAAAGGAAGCAGTCCGGGTCGACGTTGATTCGAAGTGATTCGGAAAAGTGTTTCCCTCTCCACAAAAACGAGGCGTTTGCGCAGAGATCCTGCTCAAACGACAACCATCACCGCGACCGCTGGACCGCAGGCTTGTCGCAGACCTTCTTGGCGGCGCTGAGATTATGCGCGGTGTTGATCAAAGCGATATGGGTCAGCGCCTGCGGGAAGTTGCCGGTCTGGCGCCCTGCCTGCGGGTCGAACTCTTCGGCCAACAGTCCGATATCATTGGCAACGCCGATCACGCGATCGAACAGCGTTTGCGCCTTGTCGATCTCCCCGGCCAGGGCATAGGCGTCGGCGAGCCAGAAGCTGCACGCAAGAAAGGCCCCTTCGATCGGCTGTTTCTCCTCTGAAATCTCGCGCGGATCGTGCCGCAGCACGAAACCGTCACGCATCAGATGCCTTTCGACCGCCCTCAGCGTGCCAAGAAAGCGGGGATCAGAGGCCGGCAGGAAGCCGACGGCAGGTAACAGCAGGATGCTGGCGTCGAACAGGTCGGAGCCGTAGCACTCGACGAACGCGTTTTCGCGGACGTTAAACCCCTTCTCGCAGACGTCGCGATGAATTGCATCGCGCAGTGCCCGCCAGCGTTCAAGCGGCGCCTCGAAACCGAACGTCTCCGCGCTTCTGATGCCGCGGTCGAAGGCCACCCAGGTCATCACCTTGGAAAAGACATTGTGTCGGCCGCTGTCGCGCCGCTCCCATATTCCCTGGTCCGGCTTGTCCCAAACCTCGGCCAGATGATCGAGCACCGCACATTCCAGCGCCCAGCTCTGGTCATCGAGCTTCAGCTTCGCCATCCGCGACTGGTGAAACGTGTCGATCAATTCGCCATAGACGTCGAGCTGCAGCTGGGCGTGCGCGGCGTTGCCTACTCGTACCGGCCGAGCCCCCTCGTAACCGGGTAGCCAATCCGCCTCCCACTCCAAGAGCCGCCGCTGCCCCATGATGCCATACATGATCTGCATGTTGGCAGGCGCGCCCGCCGCAGCACGCAGTAGCCAGTCATACCAGGCGGAAGCCTCCTCCGTGTAGCCGGAGTTCATCAGCACCAACAGCGTGAACGTCGCGTCGCGCAGCCAGCAATAACGATAGTCCCAATTCCTGTTACCGCCGAGCTTTTCCGGCAGCGAAGTGGTCGGCGCTGCGACGATGCCGCCGGTCGGAGCAAAGGTCAGCGCCTTCAGGGTAATCAACGATCGCATTACCAGATCACGATGCTCACCCTGATAGGTGCAGCGGCTGCACCAGTCGGCCCAGAACTCCTCAGTCTCCTGCAGCGCGACGGCAGGATCAATCGGCTTCGGCGGCTGCAAATGCGAGGGGCCGTAGGTCAGGACGAACGGCACGGTTTCGCCCGCACTCACCTCGAACTCAGCGACCGTCGTCATGTTTTCGCCGCAGGTCTCGACCGGTGTCCTCAGCACCGTCATGTCCTGACCACAGACCGCAAGCAGCGCAGAACGGTCCTCCGTTCGCCTGACCCAGGGGATATCGGCGCCGAAGCCGAAACGAATGACGAGCTCCATCTTGAGCTTCACATTGCCGGTGACGCCCCGCACCAGCCGCACCACGTCAGACGCATTGCCTCGAGGCGGCATGAAATCGATCAGTGTGACGGCGCCGCTGCTGGTCTTGAAATGAGTCTCAAGAATCAGCGTATTGTCCCGATAACGGCGCGAGCATGCCGTGACCTCCTCCGGCGCGATCAGCCAACGGCCGTTCATATTTGTTCCGAGGATCGCAGCAAAACACGCATCCGAATCGAACGCTGGCCAGCACAACCATTCGATCGAGCCGTCGCGGCCGACCAGGGCTGCGGTTTCGCAGTCGCCGATCAGACCGTAATCTTCGATCTTCAAGGACAATTTCGCCTCCCGTGAGACTGCTTGGTCTCAGTCCGTTGCGCTCAATCTCCCCCGCATTGCCGATTTGAGCGAATCGACGTTGATCACTGATGCAATCCGGTCGACGGTAACCGGCAGCCGCTGCCGCCAGTTCGGATGTTCGTCGATGGTGCCGGGTATGTTCGGCTGATCGATCACGCCAAGCAAATCTTCCAGCGAGACCGCAAGCAGGCGCGACGGCGTTCTCGCCAGGAAACCCAGGACCGAATAGAGGTCATGACTGTCGATGGAGTTCTGACGCAGGATATTGTCCAGCATGCCCAGCGCATGCCAGCGGTCGTCGTCGCTTTCGCCAGGGTCGATTCCTAGCGCGCGCTTTGTTTTCAGATCGCTAAAGGAGCGCCAGCCGGCATAGGTGGACAGATCGTGGGTATTCAGCGTGACCAGCGCATTCGACATGTACTGGCCCGCGTCGCGGAAGCATCCGTGGTCGTCGCGCTCGAACATCATCACCAGATACGACCAAATGCCCCAGTCGTGCATCTGGTCGCGAAAGCCCTCCGGAACGGTGCCGAGGTCTTCACCGATCACGATGCAACGGTGGGCCGTGCTCTCGAGCGCCACGGCCGCCAGCAGTGCCTCGAACGGCATCTGCACATAGGCCCCGTTGTCGGGACGGAAGCCGCGCGGCACGAGATAAAGCCGCTTCAACCCGAGCACATGGTCGAGCCGGATCGCGCCAGCATGACGCATCGAGGCGCGCAGCATTTCGGCGAAAGGCAGGAAGGACCGCGTTTCCAGACCACCGGCGTTGAAGCCGGCGAGGCCCCAATCCTGGCCTATGGTATTCAACATGTCGGGTGGCGCGCCGACGGCGAGATGGCGGGCGATGGCAACCTGCTCATTCCAGGCATCAAAGCCGTCCGACTGCACCCCGACCGCGACATCGAGATAGAGCCCGACTTTCATCCCCAGGCGCCCGGCCAACTCCTTGCACGCACGCAACTGCCTGTCGGCGATCCATTGCACGAACTCGACAAACTCAATCTCGCGCCGGTCGCGACCTCGTCGCAATCCGGCGCAATCCCTCTCGTCTGGTCGCCGCCACTTCCGCGGCCACTCCCACCACGGCCGGTTGAAACGATGACGCAACACCTCGAAACAGGCGAAGTGCGACAGGAGCGGCGCGCGTTCGGCGCAGAATTTGGCGAACTCCTGTTGAAGTTCGCTATTGCCGTCGGCGTCGAAGGCATCGAACGCCGCGCGCAAGGCGCGCCATTTCAAGCCGGCAACGGCGCCATAGTCGACGATCTCCCCCTCGCGCAGATGCGGCAGAATAGCACGGGCCTCCGGAATACGATCCAGTGAAAATCCTGGAATCTGCTCGACGTCGATATAGAGCGGATTGAGGAACAGTCGGCTGTTCGGTGAATAAGGGCTGCAATCGGTCGGGCGGTCGTCGAACAACGCGTGCAGCGGATTGAGGCCGACCCCATCGGCGCCAAGCTCACGCGCAAGCCTGAGCAGCCCTTGAAGGTCGGTAAAATCGCCGATCCCCCAATTGCGCTGCGAGCGAATGCTGTAAAGCTGGGCAGCAAGGAGCCAGCCGCGCTGCAAATCGCCATCGAACGCCCGCTGGGGCGTCACGATCAAAGGCGCCTCTTCTTCAGACCCTTCAGCGTCGCAGAGTTGCAGGCGATAGTACCCAACCGGCAGGTCGGCCGGCCAGGCGATCTGCGACGCGCTCGTTTCGCCCTGCGCAACGATTCCGCTGTCACTCAGAACCTTCCAACGTAGTGGCAGGGAGGCTGTGCTGCCAAGCGCAGTCGATGCAGGCCGTCCGGTGCGCACCACCACAGGCCCTGCGACGAGCCGGTAAGGGATTTGCTCCGGAAGGGCCTTAAGGATGGATTTGATGGCCGCGTCCTCAGTTATCCGCTGCCGGCCCTGGCCGTCGATATAGTCAGCCTGGATTCCTCTGGTCTTGGCTTGGGCAAGAATATTCATTCGGCACACAGGTTCGTTAAGTTGGTCCGCAGGTTAACAGAGACGTCACGAAATCTCGGTAGGAATTTTTCCAGACGGAAGAAGAAGATAGTCGGTTTCAACTCTCCGGCTCATGCCACAGTTCCCCGCGGGAACCAATGGTAAACGAGCGGCTTACTATATAAGTAACGAACGTCTTTTTTCCGGAAAGAGAAAGAGGACGTTACCTCCATGTCAATGGCATCACCGTGAACAAGATAATTCAAACTGTCGAGAGTGCCGTAGTGGGCGGCACCTTCAATATTTACGCTCCAGCCAAGGGCCGTTTTTGCCAATGCATCGACGCGCGCATCGATCCGTCGCATAGTCCTGCTTTGCCGTTCCCCGGCTTGGCGTGAGGGGCGCCATGAACGTATTGTCTTCCATCGAAACCAACGAAGTCCAAACGAATGAAGCCCGGGCAGCCGAGGTGGTGGACGAGCTATGGTACAAGGATGCCATCGTCTATCAGCTGCACGTCAAGGCGTTCGCCGACAGCAATAACGACGGCATCGGCGACTTCGCAGGCCTCACCGAAAAGCTTGGATATCTGCAGGACCTCGGTGTCACCACGCTTTGGCTGCTGCCGTTCTACCCCTCGCCCGGCCGCGACGACGGCTACGACATCGCCGACTACGGCTCGATCAATCCCGACTTCGGGACGATGAAGGATTTCAAGCGCTTCATCCAGGAGGCCAAGCGTCGCGGCCTGCGGGTGATCACTGAACTCGTCATCAATCACACTTCCGACCAACACACATGGTTCAAAAGGGCGCGCCGCAGCCAGCCAAACTCAAGCGCACGCGACTGGTACGTCTGGAGCGACAGCGACCAGAAATACGCCGGCACACGCATTATCTTCACCGACACCGAGAAGTCGAACTGGACCTGGGATCCCGAAGCCGGCGCGTTCTACTGGCACCGTTTCTTCTCACATCAGCCGGACCTCAACTTCGACAATCCGCGCGTGGTCAGTGCCATGATTCAGGTCATGAAGCGCTGGCTGGAAGCCGGGGTCGATGGCTTCCGGTTGGATGCGATCCCCTATCTCTGCGAGCGCGAGGGCACCAGCAACGAGAACCTGCCCGAAACCCATGCTGTCATCAAGCGGTTGCGGCAGGAGCTCGACGGCTACTCCAAGGGCAAGCTGCTGTTGGCGGAAGCCAATCAATGGCCTGAGGATGTGCAGGAATATTTCGGCCAAGGCGACGAGTGCCACATGGCCTATCACTTCCCGCTGATGCCGCGCATCTACATGGCGATCGCGCAGGAAGATCGCTTTCCGATCACCGACATCTTGCGGCAGACGCCGGACATTCCGTCCAACTGTCAGTGGGCGCTGTTCCTGCGTAACCATGACGAGCTGACGCTGGAAATGGTCACCGACGTCGAGCGCGATTATCTCTGGTCGACCTACGCCAACGATCCCCGCGCCCGAATCAATCTCGGTATCCGCAGGCGGCTTGCGCCGCTGATGGACAACGACCGGCGCAAGATCGAGTTGATGAACTCCCTTCTGTTCTCGTTTCCCGGCACGCCGATTATCTATTACGGCGACGAGATCGGCATGGGCGACAACATCTATCTCGGCGACCGCAACGGCGTGCGCACGCCGATGCAGTGGAGCCCCGACCGCAACGGCGGCTTCTCGCGCTGCGACCCGGCGCGGCTCTATGCGCCGCTGATCATGGATCCGGTCTATGGCTACGAGGCCGTCAATGTCGAGGCGCAGTCGCGCAGCCTGTCCTCCCTGCTCAACGCCACCAAGCGGCTGATCTCTGTGCGCAAGTCGACGCTCGCCTTCGGCCGCGGCAGCATGATCTTCATCCGACCTGCCAACCGGTCCGTGCTCGCCTATGTTCGGCAATATCGCGACGAAGTCATTCTCTGCGTCGCCAACCTGTCGCGCGCGGCACAGGCGACCGAACTCGATCTCTCCCCCTGGAAGGACCGCATTCCGCTGGAAATGCTGGGCCGCACGTGCTTCCCCGCAATCGGCGAACTTCCCTACATGATCACACTCGCCCCTTACGGCTTTTACTGGTTCCGACTACAGGAGCCTGATAAGTCCGAACCGGCGGCACCGCAGACAGTGCTGGAATTCGAAACGCTGGTGGTGCCGGTCAACTCTACCTGGGTGTCGCTCGCCCGCACGCGCAGTATGTTCGAACAGGACGTCCTTCCGGGTTTTCTGGCGCGATCGCGCTGGTATCCGGAGCGCGATCAGAAGGAGATTCAACCGCGGCTGACCTCCGCCGTACCGTTCTGCGATATCGGCGACAACCGGCCATGGCTCGTCTTTTTCGAGACCACGCACCGCGGCGACGCTTCACGCTACCTGCTTCCGATGCAGATCGAATGGGTACGCTTCGATCGTGAGCGCTACAACCCCAAGGCGTTCGCCGCTGTGCGCCAGGGCGCGCGCGAAGGAACGCTGCTGGACGTCACGAGCGACCACATCTTCATCGGACTGCTGTTGCGCAACCTGTCGCAGTCGCTCATTGTCGAGGAGAATGGTCTGCGGCTGGAATTCAAGCCGACCACCAGGTTCGACGGAAGAGAGGTCAGGCAGCCACACCGCATCCGCACCGTCGAGAGCGAGCCGTTGAACAGCATCTCACTGGTTGACGAAGACTATGCTGTAAAGGTCTATCGCCATATCCAGAGCGGCGTCCATCCCGAGATAGAGATGGGCCGTTACTTCACTGACGTCGCGGGCTTCGCAAATACCCCCGCCTTGCTTGGTAGCGTCGAATTGGTGGAAGGCAACCAGCGCAGTGCGATCGGCGTCATGCATGACTTCGTCGAAAACCAAGGTGACGGCTGGACGGTGACGGCGGCCTACCTCGACCGCTTTATCGACGACCAGCGCCTGCTCGCGGCGACCGAGGCCCCCGGCGAAAGCGATGAACAGGCACCCTATCTTCGCTACATGACGCAAGTCGGCCGGCGCCTCGCGGAGATGCACCTCGCGCTCATGGCTCACTCCGAATTGCCCGACTTCGCGCCCGAGCCGATCAGCCCTGACGACATACAGCGCCGGGCTGCCGACGTCGTGGCGCGCGCCGAGCGGATCTGCGATGCGCTGAGCCGGAGCCGCGACGGCATGAGGGAAGCCGACCGGGCGCTCGTCGACCGGTTGCTTGCGCTCCGCTCCACCTTCGCCGATCGGATCAACGCGCTATTGCGCTCCGACATCGACGGATTGAACATCCGTCATCACGGCGACTTTCGTCTTGAGCAGATACTGATCGCGAAGGATGACGTCTTTATCATCGATTTCGGAGGCGACCTGCGTAGCTCACTTGCCGAGCGCCGACGCAAAGGGCCGGCTGCCCGGGACGTTGCGGCATTGATCCGATCGATCGACTACTCGGTGACCGCGGCATTGGATCGCGCACTCAAGGTCGCGCCCGACGAGCAGGGCAAGCTTGCGGCCGGCCTGTCGGAATGGCGCGAGCGCTCGACAGCGGCATTCGTTTCCACCTATCGCGAGGTTGTGGCGAACGAACCCCTGTGGCCGTCCGATCAGAACTCGGCCGAAGGCCTGTTGAAATTCTCCTTGCTCGAAAAGGCATTCGATGAAATTGACTACGAGCTATCCTCGCGACCGGACTGGCTGTACGTGCCGCTAGCCGGCGCGCTCCGAGTTCTGTCCAATCCCGAGAGCGAGACTGCATGAAGAGACTGCCCGCCGAGGCCTATGCAATCATCGAAGGCCGCCATTCTGATCCCTTCCACTATCTTGGACCGCACAACGAAGGTGACCGCAGCGTGGTGCGCGCCTTCCTGCCGGACGCCTCCAGGGTCGAGGCGGTCTGCGAGCACGGCGAGGTCGCAACACTCGACCGCATCCACGATGCCGGCCTGTTTGCCGGTCACCTGCCGAGCGGCGCCAAACGCTACCGGTTGCGCGCTCAGTTCGGCGACAATGTCGTCCAGCTCGACGATCCCTATCGTTTCAAGCCGATCCTGAGTGAGCTCGATCTCTACCTGCTCGGCGAAGGCACCGATCAGTGCCTGTACGACAAGCTAGGCGCACACCCGATGACGCTGGACGGCGTCGAAGGGATCGCCTTCGTCGTGCTTGCACCCAATGCGCGGCGGGTCAGCGTGGTCGGCGACTTCAATTTCTGGAATGCACGGCGCCATCCGATGCGCGTACGCGGCGCCGGGTACTGGGAGTTGTTTGTGCCACACGCCAAGCCCGGCGATCACTACAAGTTCGACATTATCGGCCCGCAGGGGCAACAGCTGCCGTTGAAATCGGACCCGCTGGCGTTTGCGACCGAGATTCGGCCGAAGACCGCCTCCATTGTCTTCGACGAAGCGAGATTGCCACGTCCGCGTCCCGCACCGGAACATATCAATGCGCTCGGCTCGCCGATCTCAATCTACGAGGTCCATCTCGGCTCCTGGCGGCGCAAGGGAAACAATGAGTGGCTGACCTATCGCGAGCTCGCGGAAACGTTGCCGGCCTACGCGCGCGATATGGGATTTACCCACCTTGAGTTTCTGCCGGTGAGCGAGCATCCGTTCGACGGGTCCTGGGGCTACCAACCGACCGGCCTCTATGCGCCGACCAGCCGCTTCGGCTCGCCCGAGGATTTCGCAGCACTGGTCGATGCCTGCCATCGCGAAGGTCTGGGCGTGCTGCTCGACTGGGTGCCCGGCCATTTCCCCGACGATCCGCACGCGCTGGGCCACTTCGATGGCACTGCGCTTTACGAGCATGCCAATCCGCTGCAAGGCAGACACCTCGATTGGGGCACGCTGATCTACAACTACGGCCGTACGGAAGTCAGCAATTTCCTGGTCGCGAATGCGCTATTCTGGCTGGAGCGCTACGGCATCGACGGCCTGCGCGTCGATGCTGTCGCCTCGATGCTCTATCTCGATTACAGCCGGCCACCGGGCGACTGGATTCCGAACAAATTTGGTGGAAGAGAAAATCTGGAAGCGATCGCCTTCCTGCGCCGCTTCAACATCGAAGTGTTCGGCCGTTTCCCCCATGCCACCACGATGGCCGAGGAGTCCACGGCCTGGCCGCAGGTGTCGCGTCCAGTCGAATATGGCGGACTTGGCTTCGGCTACAAATGGAACATGGGCTGGATGCACGACACGCTGAACTATATCAGCAAGGACCCCATCTACCGCAAACATCATCACGGCGAGATCCTGTTCGGATTGCACTACGCGTTTTCGGAAAACTTCATCCTGCCGCTGTCGCATGACGAAGTCGTGCACGGCAAGCGCTCGATCCTCGGCCGAATGCCGGGCGATCAGTGGCAACGCTTTGCGAACCTGCGCGCCTATTACGGCTTCATGTTCGGCCATCCCGGCAAGAAGCTTCAGTTCATGGGCAACGAAATCGCCCAGGAGCGCGAATGGAACCATGACCGTTCGCTGGATTGGCACCTTCTGTCGCAGACCAATCACCTCGGCATCCAGACGCTGATCCGCGACCTCAACCGGCTGTATCGTACGCTACCCGCGCTGCACGAGCTTGATTGCGATCCGGCCGGTTTCGAATGGATCGTGACCGATGATGCCAATCGCAACGTGTTCGCCTGGATCCGCAAGGGCAAGGAAGCGCGGGCCTGTTGCCTCGTTGTCGTCAACTTCTCGCCGAATGTGTATCATGATTACCCGGTTCGCGTGCCCTTCGCCGGCAAATGGCACGAGGTGCTCAATTCGGATTCCTCACATTATGGCGGCAGCAATGTGGGCAATATCGGCGAAGTCCAAACCCGTGACGGACGCGGGCCCGAACTTGGCCTCACCGTCCCACCACTAGCCGCTGTCTTTCTCGTTCCGGAAAGCTGAGACATGCGACTGACCACCGGAACGCCTGCGCGTCTCGGAGCAAGCTGGGACGGCCGGGGCACCAACTTTGCACTGTTCTCGGCCAACGCCCAAAAGGTCGAGCTGTGCCTGTTCGACAGCCAAGGCCGCAGAGAGCTCGAACGGATCGAACTGCCGGAGTGCACCGAAGACGTCTGGCATGGCTATCTCAATGATATCTCGCCGGGCCAGCTTTACGGCTACCGCGTCCATGGCCCATATGAGCCCGAGCACGGCCATCGCTTCAATGCCAGCAAGCTGTTGCTCGACCCCTACGCCAAGAAGCTCTCTGGACGGCTGGTCTGGAGCGACGCCCATTTCGGTTATCGCGCAGGCAGTTCGCGCGAGGACCTGTCCTTCGACCGGCGCGACAACGCACGCGGCATGCCAAAGGCCGTCGTAGTCGACGAAGCCTTCAACTGGGGGCGGCCCGAGATGCGCCCCAATATTCGCTGGGAAGACACGATCATCTATGAAGCACACGTCAAGGGCCTTACTCAGAAACGTGGTGAGGTGCCGCCCAACCTGCGCGGCACCTATGGAGGGTTGTCTTCTCCGGCGATGATCGAGCATCTGAAGCGACTCGGCGTCACCACCGTCGAGCTGTTGCCGATCCATGGCTTTATCGATGATCGCCCGCTGGTGGAAAGGAAGCTCGTCAATTACTGGGGCTACAACACGCTGTCTTTCTTCGCGCCGGAGATACGCTACGCCCAGGACAACCCACTCGATTCTTTCCGCACCACCGTGGCGCGGCTACACGACGCCGGGATCGAAGTGATGCTCGACGTCGTCTACAACCACACAGCGGAAGGCAACCATCTCGGCCCGACGCTATCCTTCCGCGGCATCGACAACGCCTCCTACTATCGGCTAAACCGCGACAATCCGCGCTACTATGAGGACTTCACCGGCTGCGGCAACTCGGTCAATCTCAGCCATCCGCGCGTCCTGCAGATGGTGATGGATTCCTTGCGCTATTGGGTCGAAGTCTACCACGTCGACGGATTCCGTCTGGATCTCGCGGCCACGCTGGCGCGCAGCCCGAACGGCTTCGACCGCAACAGCCCCTTCCTCACCGCCGTTCGTCAGGACCCGGTGCTTGCGACCGTGAAACTCGTCGCCGAACCCTGGGACCTCGGGATAGGCGGCTACCAGGTCGGCGGATTTCCATCGCAATGGTCGGAGTGGAACGATCGTTATCGCAGCACCATGCGCCGGTACTGGAGCGGCGAAGGCAGCCTGATCGGCGATGTCTCGAGTCGGATGACGGCATCCTCCGACCTGTTCAACCATGACGGCCGCAGGCCTCGAGCCAGCGTCAACCACGTCACCGTCCATGACGGTTTTACGCTCGCGGATCTCTTCAGCTACAGCCAGAAGCTTAACGAGGCCAATGGCGAGGGCAATCGCGACGGCTCCAATCACAATTACAGCAACAATTGCGGCATAGAGGGGCCGACCGACGATCCGAAGATCCTGGCATTGCGCCGCCAGCTTCGCAGGAACCAGCTTGCCTGCCTGCTGCTCGCGCAAGGCGTGCCGATGATCCTTGCCGGAGACGAGGTTGGCAACACCCAGGACGGCAACAACAACGCGTATTGCCAGGACAATGATATCGGCTGGATCGGCTGGGAAAATCTCGGCCACGAAGGGGAGGACATGATCGATTTCATCGGCCAGCTCACCGAGATACGCCGGCGCTTCGCCCAGCTCCGGAGTCATCGTTGGCTGGACGGACGGCAAGCGGATGGTTCCTACGGTGGATTGTGGCTGACGCCGTCGGCGGACGAGATGAAAGAGAGTGACTGGAATTTCCCGGAAGGACGATTCCTCGCCTATGTGCTTGGGCCAATGGAACGGGAACAGCCGGCGATCTTCGTCGTCCTCAATGCCGCGCCCGAAGAGATCGCGTTCAAATTGCCTAAGATGAGCGAATACAGGAGCTGGCAGCAGATCCTGAACACGACCGAGACCAGGCTGAACACAGCCGAATTCGCGTCCGGCGTCGACACCAAGGCGCCGCCGCGCTCGGTGCTCGCCTTCGCAGGCACCGTATGAGCGAGCCTCGCTTCGGCGCAGAGCTGACGAAGAGCGGCGTCTCTTTTCGGCTTTGGGCCCCTGCCGCAAGCCGGGTCGACCTCGTGCTCGACGAACGTCACGCGATGCGCCGAGGCGAGAACGGCTGGTTTTCCGTCGAGATACCAGGTGCGGGAGCCGGCACGCTCTACAGATTCAGGATCGATGACGAGATCGACGTGCCTGATCCCGCTACCGCGTTTCAGCCGGAGGATGTCTTCGGTCCAAGCGAAGTGATCGATCACGAAAGTTTCGCATGGCGCGCGGCGGACTGGCGCGGGCGGCCGTGGCATGAAACCGTCCTGCTCGAAGCCCATGTCGGCACATTCACGCCGCACGGCACTTTTCGCGCCATGACGGAGGGGCTCGATCACCTCGTCAAGACCGGCATCACAGCGCTGGAATTGATGCCGATTGCAGATTTCGCGGGCTCCCGCAACTGGGGCTATGACGGGGTGTTGTGGTACGCGCCGGACAGCGCCTACGGCCGTCCCGATGAGCTCAAGGCGCTGATCGACGAGGCGCATCTGCGCGGCCTCATGGTGTTCCTGGACGTGGTCTACAATCACTTCGGGCCAGCCGGGAATTTCCTCGGCCGCTATGCGCCGGATTTCTTCACTGAGGCGCACACGCCCTGGGGCAGCGCCATCGATTATCGCGTGCCACAAGTGCGTGCTTTTGCCGTCGAGAACGCGCTCCATTGGCTGCGGGACTATCGCTTCGACGGCTTGAGGTTGGACTGCGTCAATCAGATCACGTCCGAGCCCGGCTATGTGTCGTTGCTGCACGATCTCAGCGTTTCCGCGGGACAACTCGCTGCCGCAACCGGCCGGCACATCCACCTCGTGCTCGAGAACGGCGACAACGGCGCGAGCCTGCTAAATCCCGCACAGGAGCCCTCGCAGGGCAAATATCGCGGGCAATGGAACGACGATTACCATCACGCCTTTCACGTGATGTTGACCGGCGAGACCGCCGGCTATTACGGCGACTATCAGCGGTCGCCACACGGTGATCTCGCGCGGGCGCTTGCCTCGGGTTTCGTCTACCAGGGCGAGATTTCCACATTCTGGGGCAACAAGCCGCGCGGGGAGCCGAGCGGACAACTTCCACCCACTGCATTTGTCAATTTCCTGCAGAACCACGACCAGATCGGCAACCGAGCGCTCGGCGACCGGCTTGAAAGCCTCGCGCCCGCAGCAGCGATCGAAGCAGCGCTTGCAATAACCTTGCTGGCGCCGATGGTGCCGATGCTATTCATGGGCGAGGAATGGGGATCGAAGGTGCCCTTCCCCTTTTTCTGCGATTTTGAAGGCGATCTGGCCGATGCTGTCCGTAGCGGACGGCGCCGGGAATATGCGTGGGCCTACGCGAAATTTGGTGGGGAAGTCCCCGACCCGCTCGATCCCAAGACATTTCAATCCGCCGTGCTAGATTGGGATAGCCGCACATCCCAGCAGGAAGCGCGGCTGACGCTGGTCCGAAAGCTGCTCGAGCTTCGCCACCGGGAAATCGTGCCAAGGCTCAATGGGGCAACCTTCGGCGACGCAGCAGCGACCGACGCCGGCCTCCTGTCGGCGCATTGGCGCATGGGCGACGGCGCGACGCTGCGCCTGATCGCCAATCTGTCGGGCCACGAAATCAAGCAGCCGGGCAACTCTGCGGGCTCGGCGATCTGGGGCGACGGAGCTTCGAAGCGGCTGTCACCCTGGTCGGTGGTCTGGCGCCTCGAGACGTAACTAACCACAACTCACTTATCCTTTGTCAGCAGCAACTGCCCCCGCTTCTGGATCGTGGCCTGAGCCACTTCGGCAAATCGCTGCAAGAGCCAGGGCAACACCACGGCCAGCCGGACGTGATCGTCCGCGACGTCGACCTGTCCGGTGGCGAACTGCCCGAGCGCGCGAATGCGAAAATCCATGTGATCGCCTTCCCAGCGCTCCTCTTCGACGTGCAGCACCGGTACGCTCTCCGCAGCACGACTCAATCCGCCCTTGAGGCGTCGCAGCGCCTCCTCGCGGCCGAGGCTGTGCGGGATGGAAACAATAAGCGGCTCGGACATTGCAGGTTCCCCTACGTGAATCGAACTTCATATAGTTCCGATCACCTCGGAGAAAAGATTCCGCACGAGGTAACCGTCATTCCGGGGCGCGGCGCAGTCGCGAGCCCGGAATCCATAACCACCAATCGGGGTTATGGATTCCGGGCCTGGCCCTTCGGGCCATCCCGGAACGACAAAACCAAACAGCCCACCAAACCTATTCACCAATTACCGAACGACCTTTTAGTTAGCACCTACCCTGCTTAGAGCATCGGGCGCTTATTCTGCAACGCATCCTGCTGCCTTGAAGTAATTCCAGCATTCCTGTGCTGTGAAGAGGTCGCAGACCT